>Ga0209415_10001309_pt1 | contig 47645 bp, 42 predicted proteins | sample PeaSoiSIISIP2007_FD_187696 | JGI IMG/M metagenome (GOLD analysis project Ga0209415, IMG submission 187696) | Peat soil microbial communities from Weissenstadt, Germany - SII-SIP-2007 (SPAdes) (version 2) | ecosystem: Environmental > Terrestrial > Soil > Wetlands > Peat | place: Germany... | reverse complement strand
CTGGTGGCTTTCATCGTGACGCCATGGGCAGCGGTACGGATACTGAAGCCGGGCAAGCATCATGAAGGCGAACGAGAAGACTTCGTAACGCGGCTTTACCGGCGCTTCATGGGCAGCCTCCTGCATCGGCCCGTCCTTCGGTGGGGCTTCGTCGGCGGAGTGGTAATCCTTTTGCTCGCCTCCTGCTCCCTCTTCTACTTTGGCCTAGTCAAGGTCAAGATGCTGCCGTTCGACAACAAGAGCGAGTTCCAGGTGATCGTCGACATGCCCAACGGCACCACGCTCGAAGAAACGGAGCGAGTTACGCAGTTGCTGGCTGAAGAAACGCAGAAGCAGCGCGAAGTCGTGAACGTTCAAACCTACGCGGGAACGGCATCACCTTACAACTTCAACGGACTCGTACGCCATTACTACCTGCGGCGCGGATCGAACGTCGCGGATATTCAGGTCAATCTGCTGCCCAAAGGAGTACGAGATCTGCAAAGCCACGAGATCGCCAAACAGGTGCGCCTGCGCATTCAGCCCATCGCGGATCGTTATGGTGCGCGAATCAAAGTAGCCGAAGTGCCGCCCGGCCCTCCTGTTCTTGAGACGCTGGTCGCCGAAATCTATGGCCCAAGCATGGACGGCCGGATTGCACTGGCCCGCCAGATTCGCGGTCTCTTCAAACAGACCAAGGGTGTTGTCGATGTCGACTGGTACGTTGAGGACGATCAGCCGAAATACAGCCTGTCGGTAGACGAGGAAAAGGCTGCCATCAACGGTATCTCCGAAGACGATATCGCCCGCGAGATGCAGGTAGCAGCCGCTGGCTACTCCGCTGGTCTGCTCCATCAGGAAGCGGAAAAAGAAGATATAGCGCTCACCGTACGGCTGGATAGGGCTTCGCGTTCCGATCTGGAGCGGATACAAAGTCTGAAGATCGCCGGACGAAACGGCCATCCGGTCGCGTTGGGAGAACTGGTCCACGTGACGAAAATTGTCGAGGATAAAAGTATTTACCACAAGAATCTGATGCCGGTGACGTATGTAACCGCCGACATCGCCGGAGAGATTGAGAGTCCCGTTTACGCAGTTCTCAAACTGGGGCCAGAGATCGACAAAATCAAAATCCCGGAAGGATATCAGATCGAGCAGCACATGGCCGCGCTGCCTTCCGATACCAGCCGATACTCCATGAAATGGGATGGCGAGTGGCACATCACGTATGAAGTGTTTCGGGATCTCGGCATCGCCTTCGCGGCGGTGCTCATTCTGATCTACGGGCTTGTGGTCGGCTGGTTCCAGTCGTTCGTGACGCCGCTGATCATAATGGCGGCGATACCGTTCTCGTTGGTGGGCATTATCCCGGCGCATGGTCTTCTGCACGCGTTCTTCACAGCCACGTCCATGATCGGTTTCATAGCTGGAGCTGGCATTGTGGTCAGGAACTCGATCATCCTTGTGGACTTCATTGAACTACGCCTCGCCGAGGGCATGCCGCTCGACGCTGCCGTAATCGACGCCGGCGCCGTGCGCTTCCGGCCGATGATGCTGACAGCCGCGGCGGTGGTAGTCGGCTCATCCGTGATTCTTTTCGACCCCATTTTCCAAGGCCTTGCCATTGCTCTGATGGCAGGCGAGATCGCCTCCCTGTTGCTCTCGCGAATGACTGTCCCTGTCCTGTTCTACCTGTTCAACAAACAAAGGAGAAGACCTGTATGAATGTTGACCGTTATCTGCGCATGATCGCTGGCGCGTTCGTGCTGTTGAGCCTCGCACTCGGACATTGGGTTAATCCGTACTGGTATCTGTTCACCGCGTTCGTCGGGCTCAATCTGTTTCAATCAGCCTTCACAAACTGCTGTCCGATGATGACCATCCTTCGAAAGATGGGAGTCCCCAGCAGCTGAGAGTAAGCTGCCGCGACCGTTCCTTCCGGGCTGACATCGCAGGAAGCGGCAGAACTGCTGGCGCGGAACGGCCGATATCCGTAGCGGAGGAACACGAGCACCCGATTCGCGTGTTGTGGAGCAAGCTCTGGCTCCGGGTCCGCCCACGCCCGCATGATATCGACTAAGGTAGCGCGAAAGGCGCTTAACCCGATCGGACTTTTGAGTCCCGTGCGTCTGCCAGTTCCGCCACTCCAGCTTGGAAGTCCAGCTTACCGCATTGGGCCTCAGCCGCGCATCTGCTTCCCCGTCACCAGCCACCGTTGCGCGGTATCGTAAGATTCTGCGTGGCGTACTTAAGCAACAATAAGGCTCAGCGCGGCGCCAGCACGCGGAGAGATGCGACCTTCCAATCGCCTCCCTCCCACTTCATGACGAACAAGAGCGGTGTGGATTGCCCCGTGGGGGCGCCGTCAAGATAGGCGAAGGCCCCTTCGGCCAGCGCCACATCCGGCGTGACAAACGTGATGGAGCGATTCGTAGTCCGGGGCTCGATTGCCGGGAAATTGATCCTGGCTTCGCCCCAAGGCTCCTTCGAAATCGTCACCGTGGGTACGGAGACCGAACCTTCCGACGGTCCAACAATTCGGAACGGGGGATTGGTTCTGCGTAACCGCGCAAGTTCGGAGGCGGCATCGCCATCCGCCGTGAACAGCGCGGCCTGTTGCGACGGGTCATTCGTCGATTCGTTCAACGCGGCGATGGCGCGGCCGATGGCAGCGCGGTCTGCGGCTTCCTCGGCCAAAGCGTGCGTTGCAAAGAAGAGAGGGACGCATAAAGTTGCTGCGAGACGTGCATGGTGCCGCATAGGACGTAATCCCTTCGCCTTCATGCTATCCGATTCGTGGACGGGCGATTGCCTCACCCCGATCGGGCGCGGCGGCGGGAGGAGAACGGCCGCAACGGTAGAATGCGCGGATTCAGCACTTGCGGCATTTGAAACTGGCCCCGGCGGCCGTAGCGATTCAGCATGGACGAAGCCGCATGAAGGAACACGGCCGTGGCGATACATATCTGCCAGTGCGCGAAAATCCCGGTGATGCCGGGTTCGGCCGCAAGTCCCATGTCGGAGGCCAAGCGCCAGAAGCCGAGCGCGTAAGCCATCAGTGACGCCGGAATCAGCAGAGCGCCGCAAGCCAGCGCGAGATGTCTGTTCTTTCCCAGCTTGCGCTGGATCGGTCGGCCGGTTCCTAGCCGGATCCGGACAATCATAAAAAGACCCGCCTGATTTCGAGTCTAGCAGGAAAAATCGGAATAGGAGGGGAATGTTTTGATGGCGCGAGGCCAGATCTGCCTTGAGCCGTACCTTCAGGGAATAAGCTTGATCCGGCGCCGCAGCCCCAGCGGCCATGCCACGCACCCCAGCAACCCGACGATCTGAAGGACCCGCAACCAGCGCGCTTCCGCTCCGCCGTCATAAACCAGGTCGATGCTGCATTGGCCGGCGCAGGCCGGCTCGACCACCAGCAACCCCAGCACATCCCTCCGAACAACGGCAGGCCGGCCGTTTGCCGTGGCGCGCCATCCTGGAGCATAACTTTCCTGCACTGTGATCACCTGCCCGGGCTCCATTTGCGCCGATATGCCGATGCGATTCGATGCCAGCCAGCGCATCTCCGCCGGTGGCAGAGCGGGATCGTCGAGCGCGGCGACGTAGGGCCGCAGCGGATCCACATCCAGGCCATGGATGGGCAGGCGTTCCACCTCCTGACGCGGCCAGATCACATGCGCCAGCGAACGATCGCGCCGCGGCAGCCCGTACACGACGTTGTCGCCGTCGCGCCACAGCTCAGGGAGTATGCCGTCGAATTTGCGCGGATTCGCGAAAGCTTTGTAGTATTCGCTGCTTTGTGGGCCGCCGATGCCGATGGCGCCGACGCCGTAAGCTCTCAGCCAGAGTTGCGAATACTCCGCGTCGCGATTCCCCGCATTCATGCTGGTGTATATGGTAAACAGCGCCAAACGCATCCCATACGCGGGGATGCTCTGATCGCAGCATCCGAGAAACTGGGGCGTGTCCACGAAGTCATTCATCCACAGAGCCACGCTTCCGGGAGCGAACACGCGGTCGCCCCCGGTGTGTTCCTCAAACCATTTCGCCATGCGGTATTCGATGGTGCTGCGGACGTCGATGGGGCGGGCTTCAGACGAAGCGAAGCGATGATAGGTATGAACCTGGAAGAAGCACAGCGCGGCGATAACGATTAACGCAGCCCATCGAACCGGACGGCCCAGCCCGTTCCAGACCATCGCGACTGGAAACAGCACCGCCGGGATCAATCCCATTTCCATCTCGGCGTGGAAACGATGCGGCTGAGGGATCAGACGGACGTTGCCCCAATCGTGCGCCAATTGAACCGTCCCGCTTAAGACGAAAAAGTACAAGAAGAAGCGAAAATGGCGCGAGATATGGAAACGCTCCAAAAGCAGGTGCAGTAGCCCGAGCACAACCAGACACGCGGCGAGTCCGGCGAGCTGCGTTCTCCCGAAGGAGGTTCCGTCGGAATATTGTGCGTTCGCGGGTACGTCGAGAATTACGGAGGGAGGCAGCCACGGACACACCAGGAGATACGCCAGGACTCCGATGCCCGCGGCGGTGAACCAACCGGAGAGACGCATGGCTCCGGCTTGCGCGACGAAGTAAGCCACAAGAGCCATCACCAACCCTATGGTCGCGGTCCAGTTGACGACCACGAGCGCGCCGAGCAGTGCGGCGGTTAGGGGAATGAAGATGAACCGCTCCCTTTGGTCGCGCCTCGGAGGGTCGTCGCGGCTCGGAGGGTCGTCGCGATTCGGGACGGAGCCGCGACCAGAGGGAGCGGAAGGTATCGCCCGATGCAGGCTCCAGATGACCAGCGGCAGCAGCGCCAGCCCCGCGATGTGCGGAGTATCGCCGTAATGCACCATGTCCTGGTATCGGCGTGCGAGCAGCCAGCCGCCCAGGTCCTGCCGCAGCGCGCTCGAAAACAGCACGGAGGGAGAAAATAGCGAATAGACCAGCGCTGCCGCGAATGCGTAACCCCTCCGTCCCGTGAGGCGGTCGCATAACCAAAACAATGTGACCGGACCCAGCGAGTACACCAGCGCGCTCATGAAATGATACGCATGCTCCGGAGAGAAGTTGAAAAGCGTGACGATCGCCGCCACCGTGACGTGCAGCCCCGGCTGATACGCGCGCAGCACGGGCATCCCGCAGAACCAGGTTGGAAGCCATTGGAGATTGTTCCAGTGCCCGGCTATATAGCGGCTGAAGGCGATGAATGCGCCCTCAACCGAGCCCATCTGATCGATGTATTCCGCGGTCCACAAGCGCGAACAAACGTAGGCGTTGAGGCAGAAAAGAAGCAGCGGCTCCAGACAATTCCGCGCCGCTCGAAGTGTGGACGGCATCGTTCCATTGTGTCCTATTGCTATCCTGAAACTTACCCCTTATGCAGCAGGAAGTCGTCGAAGCCTCGGGCCACCTGATTGATTCGCATGTGATGGAACAGATTTTCGATACCGTGGTCGAATACAACGGCCGCTTCGAGGTCGAACAGTTTCGCATCGGGCGCACGAATGCGGAGTCGTCGTATCTGCGCCTGAAATTGATGACCGCGCAGGCGCCCGAGATGGAGCAGTTGCTGGGGCAATTGCTGGGCCTCGGCTGCACTCCAGTCGACACCGGAGACGCAACGCTGGCTACGGTGGAGCGCGACTGTTGCGCTCCCGAGGATTTCTATTCGACCACCAACCATCACACGGAAGTGAGGCACGCGGACCGATGGGTGGAAGTCGAGAACCAGCGCATGGACGCGATGGTGGTGGTGGAGAATGGACGCGCGGCATGCCGAAGGCTGCGGGATCTGCACAAGGGCGACCGCGTGGTGGTGGGCATGCGCGGCATCCGTGTCGCGCCGGAATCGAAGGAGCGCGACCGCATGGCGTTCGCCTTCATGAGCAACGGCGTCTCCTCGGAGCGGCAGCTTGAAACGGCGGTGCGCCAAACCGCGGCGCTGATGGAGCAAGCGCGCGCCGACGGCAAAAAGATCGTGCTGGTGGCGGGTCCCGTGGTGGTGCATACGGGCGGCGCCGCGCCCATGGCGGAACTGATCCGCACCGGATGGGTGCAGGCGGTGCTGGCGGGCAACGCTCTGGGCGTGCACGATATCGAGGCCGCGCTGCTGGGCACTTCGCTGGGCGTGCGCCAGACCGACGGCCGGCAAGAAGAGCACGGCCATCGCAATCATATGCGGGCCATCAACGCCATCTACCACGCCGGGGGAATCGCCAAGGCCGTGGAATCGGGGCGCCTCACCAGCGGAGTGATGTATGAGTGCGTAAAGGCGAACGTCCCGTTCGTGCTGGCCGGAAGCCTGCGCGACGACGGACCGCTGCCGGACACCATCACCGATATGAATCGCGCTCAGGACGCCTATGCGGAGCAGGTCAAGGGCGCCGGTTTGGTGCTGTGCCTGGGGTCGATGCTGCACTCCATCGCCACCGGAAATATGCTGCCGAGCTGGGTCAAAATCGTATGCGTGGACATCAACCCGGCCGTGGTGACGAAGGTCAGCGATCGCGGCACCGGGCAGGCGCAGGGAGTGGTCACCGACGTGGGGCAATTCCTGGGACTGCTGGCAGCGGTCCTGCGGGCCGAGGCGGGCCTCGCTAAACAAAGCGGCTAAATGAAAGAGCAAATGAAGAGGCAGTACACCGACACACATGCCGAAGCCGGAGTCGCCGCCGATTTGCCCGATATCGAAACCTGGCCGAATCAATACCGCACCGGGTATGAGATCGAGATCGTCATGCCGGAGTTTACCTCGGTATGTCCCAAAACCGGCTTGCCGGATCACGGAATCCTGACGCTGCGCTACGTGCCGGACCGCGTGTGCCTGGAGTTGAAGTCGTTGAAGATGTACACTCTTTCCTTCAGGAATCTGGGGATTTTTCAGGAAAACGTGGTCAACCGGATGCTTCAGGACGTGGTCCAGGCGGCGCGGCCGGTCTCGGCCACGCTGGTGGGGGAGTTCACTCCGCGCGGAGGAATTTCCACCAAAATTACGGCCACATATTCGAGGAACGACAGACGTGGGCGATGAAGAACTGGCGGCCGTAATCCAGGCGGTGCGGGAGCGCGCACGGTCCCCCACGCCCAACGGATCGTTCGGACTCGAAGGCGTTGCCGCGCCCGATCTGACGGCTCTGGGGCATGCCCGCGATGCCGCCGAAGCCAAAGTCGCGTCCATCGGTACCGTGAATCCGCGCCCGCCGGGGCTCAAGAATTCGATTGCGCAAGGATTCAAGAAACTGATCGCGCGGATGCTCGATTGGCACGTGCGGGAGCAGGTGGAATTCAATCGCGCCGCGATGGCCTGCGTGCAGGCGAGTCTCGAAGCCATGGGAGAGTTGACCCGTGGGATGGCCGCGCTAGCCGCGCACCACCGCCAGTTCCGCGAGGATACTCTGGCGCGTGAGCGGCAGCTCCGCGAAGATTTCGCCTCGGCAAATCAGGAGCTGCTGGATATGCGCCGCCATTGGACCGAATGGCGCACCGGATTCGAGGATCGCCGCAACTCCAGCGAGATTCACATGCTGCGCACCATCTCCGAGCTCCAGGGCGGGTTCCAGCACCGCGTCACACTGCTCGACCAGGCGTTTCGCGAGAGCCTTCGCAGCCAACACGCCGATTTCACGGCGGAAATGGCCAAGAAGGCGTTCGAGACCCAGGAGCGATTGTGGCAGGATCTGGCCAAGATTCGCAGCGAATTCGAAGCGTTGATTTACACCGAGCTGCGCGTGCTTAGGCAAAAGCAGGCCCAGAGCACGGTCGCCGCCGAATCACAAATCCCTGTGCCCGCCCCCGCTGGATCGCCCATTATACCCATAGATTGGATGCGCTTCGCCGATGCGTTCCGCGGACCCGAGGAAAAGATTCGGGAGCAGCAGAAGCGCTACGCGAGCCGGTTTTCCCAGGCCATGAGTGAGAGCTTCGGCGAAGCTGCTGTGCATCAAATAGCTGTACATCAAATATTGGATCTCGGCTGCGGGCGCGGGGAGTTCCTGGAAGCCGCGCGCGACGCCGGTCTCAAAGCCCACGGCATCGATCAGAGCGCCGAATGCATCGCTCTCTGCCGCGCCAAAGGACTGGAGGCCGAGCAGGCCGACCTGTTCACCTACCTAGCAGCCATCCAGGACCGGTCGCTGGGCGGCGTCTTTTGCTCCCAAGTGGTCGAACACTTGCCGCCGGAGCGCGTTCCGGTCCTGGTGCGGCTGCTGGCGGCCAAACTCAGGCCCGGGGCCCTGGCGGTTATCGAGACGCCGAATCCGGAATGCCTGGCCATTTTCGCCACCCATTTCTACCTTGATCCCACGCACACGCGTCCGATTCCGCCCGCCCTGTTGGGTTTTTATCTGGAGGAGGCCGGGATGGGCAGCATCGAAGTGGAACGGCTCGCGCCCGCCGCCGAATCGATTCCCGCGCTGAACGGCCTACCTACGGGCGTTCGCGACGCTCTATTTGGCGCCCTGGATTACGCGATTTTCGCCAGAAAATTATAGTTGCGATGGCCATTCGGCCAACCCGCCCCGAATCGGGAAGTTGTAGAATAGGGCCGATATGTACATCCGAAGTCTCGCGTTCGCGCTCTGTGGCGGGATCTGTCTTGCGCAGAGCGCTCCGCCAGCCCCAGCTCCGCCGAGCGCTCCGGCACCTCAAGCCGCGTCGCAATCGGAAATGAGCACGCATGACGCGCCGGCGACGTTTAGCACCCGCGTGTTCCTGGTACAGGTCCCGGTGGTGGTGCGCGACAAGCAGGGGCACGCCGTCGGCACGCTCCACAAGGAAGACTTCCAGCTCTTCGACAAAGGCAAGCCGCAGATCATCACCCGATTCACGGTGGAAAAGGCCGGCACGTCTTCGATCCCGGCGGTGAAGGCTATCGACGCTGCCCTGCCGGAAGGCACCGAGGGCGAGGGGGGTGCGCCGATTCCAGAGCACTTCATCGCCTATCTGTTTGACGACGTCCATTTGAACCCCGGCGACATTGCGCGCATGCGCGTGGCTACGGAGCAGCACCTCGATCAAACCATGGACCTCATTACCCGAGCCGCCATTTTCACCACCTCGGGCATCGGTCAGCTGGACTTCACCAACGACCGCAACATGATCCATGATGCGTTGAACCGGATTCAGCCCTACACGCGGATGCCGACTTCTCCGGGCGATTGTCCCCACATGACCCTTTACATGGCCGACTTGGTCATCAATAAACAGGACCCGAACGCGATAGCCGTTGCCACTGCCGACGCCACGGCGTGCAGCTCCGGCGTGCCTCCCCAGCAGCTGGTGCAGTCTGCCGCGATCTCGGCACTGTCGATAGGAGAAGGCGAAACCAACCAGTCCATGGAAGTGCTGAAGGCGCTGGTCCAGCGCATGACCGGAACGCCGGGAAGCCGCAGCATCGTTCTGATTTCGCCCGGATTCGTTCTTCCCGGCGACGATCTCCGGCCTGCCGAGGCCGAATTGCTCGACCGGGCCATTCGCAGCAACGTCACCATCAACACCCTGGACGCCACCGGCGTGTACGTGATGATTCCGGGCGGCAATGCCAGCTCCAGGGGCACCGTCAACACCACCAATCAGACCGCCATCACCGGTTTCCAGTCCGCGGCCCGGCTTGCGGAGCAGGACGTTCTTGAGGAACTGGCTTACGGCACCGGCGGCTCTTTCTTTCACAACGATAACGGCATGAAAGAAGGTCTGGATCAGGTGACCAAGCAGCCCGAGTTCGTGTACGTACTCGGATTTTCGCCCGGGGACATGAAGTACGACGGCAACAAGCATTCTTTAAAGGTTACGGTCCAGAATTCGGCCGGTCTGACGCTCCAGTCACGGCGCGCCTACTATGCGCCCAAGCGGCCCAAGAACCCGGAGGAGGCAGCCAAGGAGGACATCCGCGAGGCGGTCTTTTCCAGGGACGAAATTCAGGATATTCCCGTGAATTTAAAGCTTCAGTTCTTCAAATCCTCGCCGGTCAATGCGCGGGTAACCGTGATCTCGGTGGTCGACGTGAAAAATCTTCGCTTCCGCAAGGACGCGGACCGCAGCAAGAATACGATTACGCTGGTAGCGAGCCTGTTCGACCATAACGGAAATTTTGTGAGCGGGGTTCAAAGAACCGTGGACATGAATTTACGGCCCCAAACGCTGACGGCGCTGGATACCGCCGGACTTACCATGCCAACCACTTTCGATGTTTCGCCCGGCAACTACGCGATCCGGGTGGTCGTGCGCGACGCCGAAGGACAGCAGATGGCGGCGCGCAACGGTACCGTTCAAGTTCCTTAGCGAAATGTAGCCCGAATGAAAGAGGTGCGCCCAGTGAATGCTCGCCTGACAGTACTATTCGTGATTGGCACGTGCGGCCTGCTGCATGCCCAACAGAACCCAACTCAAGCGAACCCGGCTCCCGCGAATCAGGCTCAGTCGAATCAGACTCCGGCCGACTCCGGGCTTTTGATCCAGACCGAGACCAAGCAGGTGCTGGTGGACGCGATCGTGACGGACAAGAAGGGCAACTACGTCACGGATTTGAAGGCCAAGGACTTTCACGTCCAAGAGGATGGCAAGGACCAACCCATCAAGAGCTTTTCTTTCGAAGCCGACCCCGTCAACGGAGGCTCCGGGAGAACCCATTACCTGGTATTGCTATTCGACAACTCCAGCATGAACACTGCCGATCAAGCGGTGGCGCGGCAAGCCGCGGGCAAGTTTATCGACACCAACGCCGGACCGGATCGCATGATGGAGATCGCGAACTTCGGCGGCTCGATAAAGGTGGCGCAGAACTTCACCGCGGATGCGGACCGCCTGAAAGCGGTGGTGAACAGCATCCAGTTCTCTTCCGTGTCGACCAGTAGCGGAGCTGCCGGAGCGGCGGCGGCGGATTTCGCGGCGCACGCCATGCTTCAAAGCTTGCGCGAGCTGTCCAAGGGTCTGGGAACCGTGCCGGGACGCAAGATTCTGGTTTTGTTCACCTCGGGGTTCACGCTTTCGGCCGAGCGAATGTCGGAGGCGACGGCCACCATCAACGAGTGCAACAAATCCAACGTGGCGATCTATCCCGTGGACGTGCGCGGGTTGACGACGGGAATCGGAAAGGCGTCCCTCGAAGCGCCGAAGGTGCTGCCGCCATTGCTTCCTCGATCGCCGGGGCGCGGCTTCACGTTCCAGACCGTGGCCTTTATTCCCGCTCCTCCCTTTGCGCCGCAAGCCCGCGGCGGCGGGGCGCCAACGGGGGGGGCTTCCCCACCGACAGTGAGCGCACCAACGACCTCGCGCTCCACTCCCGGATCCACGACCACGACCACCTCGCCCACAGGCTCGACCACAGCGCCGGGCGGCCGCGGATCGACGACGGGACCCGGCGGGGGCGGCGTCAACAACAACCTTCCTGGAGCGGGAGCCTGCGCGGCCGCCGCCACCACGCCCAGCGGCACGCCGCTATCGCAAGGGCCCGGAGGTATGTCTTCGGCGTGCGCCACCCGCAATCTGATTCCGAAGATTCCGCCAAGCGCTACCGTCAATCAGCAGATCATGTACATGCTCGCCGACGGGACCGGTGGCTTCGTGATCCACGACAGTAACGATCTGCTGGGTGGGTTGCAGAAGATCGGCAAAGAGCAAAATCAATACTATCTTCTCGGCTACACGCCGCCGGACGCGAAGCAAGGAAGCTGCCACGTCCTGAAGGTGAAGGTCGACCGCGGCGGCACGGAGGTGCGCGCGCGCACCGGCTATTGCGGCTCCAAGCCCTTGGACGTACTGTCGGGTAATCCGGTGGAGAAGACGCTCGAAGCTAAAATTGCGGCCGCGCAGCCAGGCCCTCTCGCCGAGCAGGCGGGACCGCAAAGCGCCAGCATGCGGCTTCCATTCTTCTTTGCCTCGCCCAACGTTGCTCGCGTGGACGTGGCCATGGAGTTGCCGGCGACCGGCCTGAAGTTCGAAAAGAAGAACAATGCCCAGCACGCCGAGGTGAATTTCCTGGGAATCGCCTACACGGCCCAAGGCACCGTGGCCGCCCGCTTCAGCGACACTCTCAAACTGGATTTCGCCAGCAAAGAGGAAGCCGATGCGGCCAAGAAGAAGCCGCTGCATTACGAAAACCAGTTCGACATCGCCTCCGGCAAATATACGTTCAAGCTGGTCTTCAGCGAGGGTGGCGACAATTTTGGAAAACTGGAAATGCCGCTGGAGGTCGATTCCTTCAAGTCCGATCAATTCGGGGTCAGCGGTCTCGCGCTCAGCAAGGAATACCACAGGACTTCGGAGCTGGGCGCCGGTCTGGATCTGGCCTTAATAGAAGATAGGAAGCCGCTGATCGCCGACGGACTTCAGATCGTTCCCGCTGGCAACACCACGTACAGCAAGTCAGACCTCGCCATCTTCTATGTCGAGTTGTATGATCCGCTGATGGCTTCGGCCGATTCGCAGAATCTCCCGGTGGTCGGGCTCCAAATGCGCGTCTTGGACCGGAAAACGGGCGAACAGAAAGTCGATACGGGATTATTCAGGCTGGATCCTCAGCCGCTTCCCGGCAACTCGACGATTCCGCTGGGCGAAAAAATCCCGGTGTCGACGCTGGCTCCCGGAGCTTATCAACTCGAAGTGACAGCAGCGGATTCCACGGGCCAGAATGCCAAGCGCACGGCCGATTTCGATATTCAATGACTTGGCCGCGGGGAGTTTGGTTCTGCCTGGCCTTCGCCTCAGTGGCTTGGCCGCAGACCGCTCCGCCGGTGATCAAGAGCGAGACCAGGGTGGTGCTGGTGGATGCCGTCGTCACGAGCAAAAAAGGCGAATACATCCGCGACCTGACCGCCAAGGATTTCCGCGTCTGGGAAGACAACAAAGAGCAGACCATTCAGAGTTTTACTCGTGAATCCGCCACGGAATCGGCTGCGGGGAATCAAGCCGGCACGCCGCGGACCAGTTATCTGGTGCTGGTGCTCGACTACGCCGCGATGGATGCCGGCGATCAGATTCGCGCACGCCAGGAAGCGGCACGGTTCATCGACGCTAATGTCGGGGACACCAACGGGGGCGCAGAGCGATTGATCGCTTTGGCGACTTTCGACGGCGGTTTCCGTATGGTGCAAGGTTTCACGGGGAATGCCGGGCGCCTCAAAGACACCCTCACCGGCGCGACCTCCTCCACGGCCACGATCAACAACGCCAGAGCCGGAACCAGCGCATCAACCGATCTCAGCGGACACGACAAATTCGTGTCCTTGCAAAAGTTGGCGATGGATCTGGGTTCGGTTCCGGGAAGAAAAGCGGTGGTTCTATTTACGGGAAACCTCGCGGCGTCGAGCGACCAGAAGGCGCCGATGGCGGCGGCGATTGAAGCCTTCAACAAATCCAACGCCGCCGTTTATCCCATTGATGTCCGGGAGCCGTCGCAGCCCGCCAGGTTTTCCGCCGAGAATGGATCGAGTGGCGGCGGACGAGGCCGTTTCGCCGGCGGTGACGCCCCAGTGGGCGGAGGACGAGGCGGAGGCCGCACGCCGAGAGGCGATGTCGATCCGGCCGAGGCGCTCGATCCCGGCGGGACCAGCCAGCAGGCTCTGTTTGCGCTTGCCAGCGGCACGGGAGGCTTCGTCATTCGCAATGCGGCCGAACTCCCCGGGGGATTGCAGAAGATCGGACAGGAGCAGACGGAATATTACGTCCTCGGCTACACTCCTCCGGAATCGAAGGAAGGCTCCTGCCATGCGCTGCGCGTCAAAGTGGATCGCGGGGGAACCACGGTCCGCGCGCGCTCCAGTTACTGCACCGGCGCGGCGCGGGATCTGCTCACCGGAACCGCGGCAGAAAGAAACCTGGAAAGTCGCGCGGCCTCGGCGCAAAGCGGCAACATGGCCGCGTCGCTCGCGCTTCCTTTTTTCTACGTGGGCCCTGACACCGCGCGCGTGAACCTTGCCATGGAGGTCGCGACGGAATCCGTCAAGTTCGAGCATAAGAAGGACACCTTCCATGCCGAGATCAACGTCCTGGGGATTGCGGCCGCCGCACAGGGCGACGGCGCGGCCGGAGCGCGTTTCAGCGACACCCTGACGCTCGATTTCGACGACGCGGAAATGCAGAAGTGGAAGCAGCGGCCCCTGCATTACGAAAAGGAGTTCAAGATCGCTCCCGGCCAGTACAAGTTTACGGTCGTGTTCAGCTCCGGCGGCGAGAGCTTCGGGAAACTGGAGCAGCCTCTCACCATCGAGCCGTATCAGCCCGGACAGTTGGCCTTGAGCGGCCTTGCCTTGGGCAAGGAAGTTCACAAGGCCGGCGATGCGGGCGCCGCATTGTTTGAAGAACGCACAGCCTTGATCATCGGCGACATGCAATTAACGCCTAATGGATCCCGCATATTCACCAAACCTGAGCAGGCGTTCTGCTACTTCGAAGTGTACACGCCCGATCCGTCCAACCCCAGCTCTATCGACGTGCGAATTCTGGATGGCAAAACTGGCGATGTGAGGTGGGACGGCGGCTCCATGAGGCTCAATCCATCGGCGGCTGGAAAAGCCACGATTCCGCTCGGTCTGGGTTTGCCGATTGCTCCGCTCGCTCCGGGCTCCTACCGCTTGGAGATCACCGCCGCGGACTCCACGGGGAAGTCCTTGCAGCGGACGCACGGTATAGAAATAAAGTAAGGTCCGATTAACTGCTTAAGAGGTATTAATGCCCTCTATCGGTGCGGAAAAAAGCATTGCGCTCCTCATCCCTTTGGCGTAACATAAATGGCCTAAAGGAGTTCGAATCCAATGGCGCAGCCTCAGCCGGATCGAAGTCGAATCTTCAGCGAACCTCCCGCATATTTTACAGAATCTCTTGAGGACGCCGAACGCCTGCTCAAGTATGCGTCCGAGGTGGGGATCCTCGTCGAAGACGATGTACGGAATCACATCCTGGAGGCTAGGATCGCGAGCAGTACGGGATGGGACGAGGAAAACGCCGCGAATCTGCTGGTGGCGCTTGGGAAACTGGCCGCTCAGCTTAAGCCAGTTACGGCCGCGAGCCTGAAGGCGTGCAGCGGCAGGCCCGCGGCCCCAAAGTACTGGGTCGTTTCACTCTGGCTCGCCGCTTTCATCGTTCCCTTTTCGGTGATGAGCTTCATCACCTCGGCCGTATCAAACACCATCAAAACGGATATCGTAGCCGCCAACGATCTCGCCGCGAAGCTGCGTGAACAGCTCGGGCCTCCGCCCCCTTCGGAGCGGCCGGACGGAAACCAGGCCTTCAGCGATGACAAGATTGCAGAGACGGCAGTGATTACCGATCTCCAGCAATTCGCGGGTGATATTCGTGAGATTTACGCCGGAGCCTGGCAATTGCACTTGCTCATGTTCGGTATGGAAACCAATCCTTTTCCGGGTGTACGCGGCCATACGGATCAACTCCACGATACGTTTCAGCTCCCCAAAGGACTGAAGGACTTTGCCTGGGCCGCCGGTGAGCGAACGACCACGTATCAGGACGTGCGTTTTTTTGGCCAAAGCCTGGTGGACGATGTCGCTGTCTTTTATGGGGCGATTATCACCTGCATTCTGCCGGTCCTGTATGCGCTGCTCGGAACGTGTGCGTTTCTGTTGCGCACCTTCGAACGGCAATTCTCCGCACGGACGTATACGCCGTCTATCGCGGACGCAAAAGCGCGTTTCGTGATCGCCGGTATCGGGGGCGCGGTGGTAGGCCTGTTTAACAACTTCGCCCTGGGGCAAGGAGCGTCCATCCCGCCGCTGGCGATCGCCTTTCTGGTGGGATACGCCGTGGACGTGTTCTTCGCATTCCTGGAGGGTATGTCTCAGAAGTTCAGCAAAGGCAGCCCGCCGTCTTCCGCGCCCGCCGGCGCGAAATGAGTCCCTGGCTTGCGCGCACGAAGCCGCTATGGCTGAGGAGCCCGCCAGGCGGCGCCGACATTCTCGCTGGGAGGCCTGCGTGGCGGTTTCCTCTTAGCCGCCGCCGCGTCCCGAGCCGCCAGGCTATTCTTCGCCCACATGCTCATCTCATCTTCGGTGAAGATCAAGGTACGCTGCTCCAGACCATCGGTGCGGCGATCCAGGAGTCCACGGCACATCAACGGCAACTCCTGTATCCGGATGCCATATCTCCGTATCAGGGCAAGATCCGCCCTGACCGTAAATTTGGTCCGCAGCCGGTCCTCGCCGATGCCCTCGAATGCGAACACGCGGAATCCCATATCCTGAGTGAATCCGGTGAGAATGAACTGCATTTCTGTGCTCCTTCCCAAATCTCTCTCTAATCGCCGGGGCAAGCCCTTTACGAATACCGCGACGGATGCCGGTTGCAAATCGGCTCGTATTCGAAAACCAGGCGATCCTGGCGGGATGGCCGCCGGGCCTGATCGCAAACCTCGAACACAAACCCGGTCGGCTTGCGCTTCATTACCGATGTATGCGACTCGTGAACATGAGCCAGCAGAGCTCCTTGTATATCCGCGGTCTCTCCGATGAAGATCCACTCGCGGGCATTCGAGATTCCATACACTCCCGAAGCAACGGGTGCGTACATCTGCACCCCGTCGGAGGTAAGCGGACGCGGAATAAGCTGGCTAAAGGGCATCCATTGAATCCGTATCTTCTCCGGCGAATGATCTGCCACTCACCGGAGAAGATTTCTTCTACTCTCCGAGCCGGGTAGCTACCAGCGGTTATTCCGGCGCGCGCCGCCGCCACCGCCGCCCGAGCCACGGTCTGCCTTCGGACGGGCTTCGTTGACGTTCAACGCTCTCCCGTCGAGCTCCCTGCCGTTCAATTCGGCGATGGCGCGATCCGCATCCGCGTTGGCGCTCATCTCGACAAATCCAAACCCTCGTGCCTGGCCGGTATCGCGATCCGTAACAACACTGACACGCTCGACGGTTCCGTATGCCTCGAACAGAGAGCGTACCGCATCTTCGGTAGCACCGAAGCTGAGGTTTCCAACAAAAATATTCTTCATTTCTTTTCCTTGTGGTTTAACTAACGGTGAATCGGGGCAGGATCGGACGAGGGCGGACAGGCCGGACTGATGCGAAGATGCCGAAAATCAACTGCACTGGTAGTCTAGCACGAATCGCGCCGCAAGCGTTTACGAGTACCGCTCGCTCACGCGCGCGGCTCCCAAACGCCGACTCTGAACCGCGACGGTCACGGAGCGGTCAGCGGGCATTTCTCAACAATCTCACCGGTTGCCGAATAGATGTTCGGTCAAGAACGAGAGTGTACGCATATTGGCCAGGTCCGCCGAAGCAGCCTCGAAGTGCGCCCCGTCCGGCCGCGCGAAGGCGTGACCGGCCTTCGGATACTCCCATACCGCCACTCGCGGATCGTTCTTGAAGGCCTCCCGCACCTGCTTGGCGACCTCCGGTCCGGCGAACTGATCCAGGCCCGCATAATGCAGCATCAGCGGGCAGGATAGATCCTTCGCCAGGTCCAGCTTCTTATCGATCCCCACACCGTAGTAACTTACCGCCGCATCCGGCTTGTGGCGCACGGCCGTCAAGTATGAGATCAAGCCGCCCCAGCAATAACCCACCACTCCCACCTTGCCCGTGCAGGCTTCGTGCTTGCGCAGAAATTCGATTGCCGCAGAGGTGTCGCCGGAGGCCACGTTGTCGTCGGTCTTGGCTCGGATGGCCCGCGCGCCTTCATAATCGGTCTCGGCCAGCTCCACGCCCGGACTGCTGCGCCAGTACAAATCCGGAGCCAGCGCCGTGAACTGCCTCGATGCCAGAAAGTCGCAGGTTTTGCGGATGCTGGCATTGACGCCGAAGATCTCCTGCAACACCACCACTCCGGGACCTCGGCCCTTGCGCGGAAGCGCCATGTAGCCGGAAAACTCGCTATCGGAATTAGGAATGCGAACAGTCATAAGGTTATAGACTATCGCAGTGCGCCCCTCCTTCGTAATGAGTCCGCCACACCGGCTCAATACTCGCGAGTATAATCGTCATGTGAAGCGACTCTTGCTCTTACCGGCTGCGTTGCTCCTGGCGGCGTGTTCCAGGAAAGACATCCAGAACCCGGAGGCGGTTCGACAGGCTGTGATGGAAGACCTCCAGGCGCGCCAAGCTAAGACGGGCGTGGATTTGAGCTCGATGAGAATCGAGGTCCCCTCCGTCACCTTCGACCGCGACGAAGCCCGCGCCAGCGTTTCGTTTCTCCCCAAGGGCGGCCAGGGCGGCATGCAAATGCCCTACACGCTGACTCGCAAGGGAGACAAATGGGTGGTTACCGAACGCGGCGCCCCGCACGCGAATGCGCTTCCCGCCGGGGCTTCGGACCAGCCGCTTCCGCCCGGCCATCCTTCCGTCGGCGCGGTTCCCGGCCAAGCTCCGGCGCAGACGGACGGCCAGACGCAGCTTCCCGCCGGGCACCCGCCCGTCAATCCCAAACAATGACCGAGCCGAAACTATGAAAACCGTTGCTGTCTTGGGTGGCGGCCCCGCCGGTTCTTTCGCCGCCGAACGGCTGGCGCAAGCTGGATTGAAGACGCTCCTGTTCGACGAGAAGCTCGCATGGGAGAAGCCTTGCGGCGGCGGGCTCACTTATAAAGCGTACAGCGAGTACCCGTTTTTGCTCGACAATCCTTGCCCCAAGAAGCTGGTGCACCAAACCGTTATCGGCGCGCCCAAATCCGGCGAGGCCAAGATGGATTTGTCTCATCCAGTGGTGATCTATTCGCGAATCGATCTGAATCGGATGTTGCTCGAACGCGCGGAGCGCGCCGGCGCAGCGATCGAACAGACCCGTGTTCTTGCCATCGAGCGCCACGATCACGGCTGGCGTCTGCGCACCCGTCACGGCGTTGCCGAGGCCGATTATTGCATCGTGGCAACCGGTGCGCGCAACCCTCTGCGCGACGTCGGTACGGAGTGGCGCCCCGCCGACACCATGAGCGCCCTCGGTTATTACGTCCCCGCCTCACAGGAGCGCATCGACATCCAATTTCTCCCGCGTCTGGAAGGCTACATCTGGGTGTTCCCCCGCTGCGGCCATCTTTCCGTCGGCATTTGCGGCAAGGGCGAGCCGGCGCACAAGCTGCGCGCGCGTCTGGAAACCTACATGGAAGAGCGCGGCATCTCGCGCAAAGGCGCGACCTTCTACAGCCACATGCTGCCTTCGCTCGAATCCGGCGGATGGCGCAGGAATCGTGTGTCCGGCAACGGATGGATGGCGGTGGGCGACGCCGCCGGCATGGTCGATCCGATCACTGGCGAGGGAATTTATTACGCCATGCGCTCCGGCGACCTCGCCAGCCGCGTGGTTCTCAACGACGCCCACGGCATCCTTGAGAAAGCCGCCGCCTACCGCGCCATCGTTTCCCGCGAATTCACCCACGATCTCGAATTCGCCGCCATGCTCGCCAAGCGCGTATTCCTTGGCAATTTCGCGTTCCGGAGCGTGCCCCAGCGCATGGTCCAATTCATGCAGCGCAGCCAGCGCTTCCGCGAGCTCATGCAGGATCTGTTCGCCGGCACGCAGTCCTACCTGGGGCTCAGAACCCGCCTGCTGCGTAGTCTCAACGGCGGGGTCCACGAAGCGGTGATGCATTTCTTCCTCGATCGTGTGATTCCGGAAGTTCGGGTGATTCCGGAGACCTCGCGCGTCACTCCATGATTCCGGCGCATTTCTCACGTGGCGCACGCACTCGTGCGTGCCGCGTCGGCACTCCTGCCGACGCTGGGCTCCGGGCCAGACGGACGGCGGCAAATGCGGACTAAATCCGAAGCCCTGTTCGCGCGCGCCCAAAAAGTGATTCCCGGCGGTGTGAACTCACCCGTCAGAGCCTTCCGCGGCGTCGGGGGCACGCCCCTTTTCATCGAATCCGGCCTCGGCTCGCGCATCCTCGACGCCGACGGCAATTCCTACATCGACTATGTCGGTTCCTGGGGACCCTTACTGCTCGGTCATCGCCCGCCGCAGGTCATCGACGCCATCCGCGAGGTTCTCGAAACCGGCACCAGCTTTGGCGCGCCCACCCTCGGCGAAGTCGAGCTCGCCGAGATCATCTCGCAAATCGTCCCTTCCATGGAAATGGTGCGCCTGGTCAACTCCGGCACGGAAGCTACCATGAGCGCTCTGCGCCTTGCGCGCGGCTTCACCGCCCGCGACCTCACCATCAAGTTCGAGGGCTGCTATCACGGCCACGTCGATTCGCTGCTGGTCAAGGCCGGTTCCGGCATGGCTACTTTGGGAATCGCCGACACTGCGGGGGTTCCTCAGGCTTTCGCCCAGACCACCATTGCCCTGCCCTTCAACTCGATTGCCGCAGTCGAGGCCGCGTTTGCCCAGCGCGGTTCCGACATCGCCGCCATCATCGTCGAGCCTGTTGTCGGCAATATGGGCTGCGTTCCTCCCGTGCCCGGATTTCTGGAAGCCCTCCGCGACCTCGCGACCCGCCATGGTGCCCTGCTGATTTTCGACGAAGTCATGACTGGATTCCGCGTGGCCTTGGGCGGCGCGCAGCAACGCTACGGCATTCGCCCCGATCTCACGACTCTGGGCAAGATCATCGGCGGAGGCTTGCCCATCGGAGCCTATGGCGGCCGCGCGGACATCATGCGCAAGATCGCGCCCCTCGGTCCGGTCTATCAGGCCGGGACGCTCTCCGGCAATCCTCTGGCGGTGGCATCGGGACTCGCGATGCTGCGTCATCTCACGGCGCATCCGGAGATTTACGATGTGCTCGAACTCCGAGCCGCACAGCTGACCGAATGGACGCCGCCCGGCGTCACCGTCAATCGCGTCGGCTCGATGTTCACGTTTTTCTTCACTCCCGATCCCGTCACCGATTGGGCGTCCGCCAAGAAATCCGACACCGCGCGCTTCGGACGTTTCTTCCACTTCTTGCTGGATCGTGGAGTCTACATCGCGCCTTCGCAATTCGAAGCCGGCTTCGTCTCCGCCGCGCATTCCGAAGAGGACATCCGCTCGACCGCCGCCGCCGCCCGCGAATTTTTCGAAGGGTAGCACGGACTTCAGTCTGTGGTGGCGCAGGCCTGCGTCCTGCGCGAACGAATCCATCGGCGTTCCGCCTGCGGCGTGAATTGAACCGCATTCATCCTTGCGGATTGAGCCGCACCGCTCGCCGTTGCCGCAGCATCTCAATCGCAACATCCCCGTCGATTAATTCTCCGCGTTCGGCCTGAGCAAAGCCCTTCTCGATGTGTGCGGCTACCGCCTCGCGCTGCTCGATCATCCAGTCTTGGAGATCGAGTTGCTCACGGATGATTTCGAGCGCCTGATCGAGGACCTCGCCCGCGCTTTGATAGGCGCCCGATTCTACAGCAATGTCGATGAACGCGCTGCTGTTCCGGTTTCAGGTCAATCGACATGAGGCATCCTCTTCTGCCCACGCTACTCCGGATTCCCTCCCGGCGTCAACTGCGTGAACGAGTCTATCGGCTCTCCGACGCGACTCCCGGAGCAAATCCGGTCTTCGCGCGATGCGGGAGCCACCGTTCTAGGGCATGGAGGAAATCCGATGGCTGCACGGGCTTGGTTATGAAGTCGTCCATGCCGGCCGCCAGGCAGCGCTCGCGGCATTCCTCCATGGCGTCGGCGGTCATAGCGACGATCGCCGCGCGCTGGTTTGGACCCGCCTGCTTCCGGATCTCCGCCACTGCCTCATATCCGTTCATGACTGGCATCTGACAATCGATGAAAACGATGTCGTAGGGCAGGAGTTTCAGCATCTCCGTCCCCTCTCGCCCGTCGCTCGCCACATCCGCGCGGATCCCTAGTTTGCCCAGTATCGCCAGTGCGACTTTTTGGTTGACGGTATTGTCTTCCACAACCAGCACACGGATATCGGAGCCTCCATCGGAATGCTCGACGTGCTGGCTCAGCGCATCGATTGACTTTCCCGCGTCGGAGTTCCCCGCGCTCGTCCTTCGCACCGCTGTTGCATTGCCCGGCGCTTCGATTCGTAAGGGATGCTTCTTGGCCCACGCGGCTGCCATGGTTTCCATCAGCTTCGCTTGTCGAACCGGCTTCACCAGGCATGCATCCACGCTGCCGCCTTCCAGGCCCCGGCTCTCTCTCCAGTGGCTGATCGACGTGAGCAAGATGAACACGATGCCGCCCAGAGCTGGATCGGCCTTGATGGATGCCGCCAGCGTGGCGCCGTCGATTCCGGGCATCTGATAATCCGCGATCACCAGATCGAAGGGATCTCCCGCGGCCTGCGCTTCGCGAATGGCGTGGAGCGCTTCCTCAGCCGAGGCGTAGCTTCCATTGCGCATACCCCAGCTGGAGATCTGTTCATGCACCACGCGGCGGTTCATTTCAATATCGTCGACAATCAGGACCCGTAATCCATGCAGACTCGCGGCAGGCGCCGGGGTTACAGCGGAAGCAGCCGCCAGCGGCATCCGGAGAGTGAACCCAAAGGTGGATCCCTGTTCCTCTTTGCTTTCGACATGCATCGACCCGCCCATCAGCTCGACTAACTTCTTGGAGATGGCCAACCCCAGTCCGGTGCCGCCGTAGCGCCGCGTGGTGGAACTGTCGGCTTGGCTGAACTGTTGGAACACTAAATTGATTTTGTTGGGAGCGATACCGATGCCTGTGTCGGTGATCGAAACCTTCACCTCGGCGCTTCCGCCCTGCTCCGCGCATTCCATGGCAACCAGGACATGCCCGGCGTTGGTGAACTTGATCGCATTCCCCATCAGGTTGGTCACCACCTGCCGGATTCTGTCGCCGTCTCCCACGAAGAGCCGGGGACTTCCCGCCGGGTAATGCACAACCAAATCCAGCCCCTTCTCCGCCGCCCTGGGAGCCATCATCTCCGCCACTTCTTCAAGCACCAGGCGAAGGTCGAACGCCACGGCTTCGATGGGCATTTTCCCGGCCTCGATTTTAGAAAAATCGAGAATATCGTTGATGATCGTCAGCAGTGCCTCGCCGGACTTTCTTACGGTCTCGGCGAAGTCCCTCTGCTCTTCCGTCAGCTCCGTGTCGAGTAAAACGCCGGTCATGCCGATCACTCCGTTCATCGGAGTGCGGATCTCGTGGCTCATGTTCGCCAGGAATTCGCTCTTGGCTTGGGCCGCCGCCTCGGCACGGATCAGGGCTTGTTCCAGAGTCCGCAAGATGTTCTTATGTTCGGTGATATCGATGGTGGCTCCCGTGGTGCGGACCAGCCGCCCGTCAACAACCTCGTCATGCCCCTGAACGCCGTGCCAGCGAACCGAGCCGTCCGCCAAAACCACGCGGAATTCGGCGTAAAGATCCTCGTTGTTCACCCGGCATTTGGCTAACGCGTTACGGACGGCTTCCAGATGTTGCAGGTCGTTGGAGCGGGTCCATTCCTCCAGCGTCATGGTCAGCGGCGCTCCCTCGGGACGGCCGTACAACCGGGCCATTCCGCGCGAAATGGTCACGGTGCCGGCGACATGATCCGCCTCCCAGACTCCGAAGCCCGCACTTTTTTCTGCAAGGTTGAGGCGCGCCGCGCTCTCTTGCAGCTTCTCCAGCATCGCCTTTTCCTGGGTGATGTCGATGATCGCCCCGATGACTCGTTCCGGGGAACTGCTGTCGCCTCGCGCGCGTCCCTCGATCCGGCACCACCGGTAGCTTCCATCCGGCCTGATCGTGCGAAATTCGGTGCGGAAGTTCCCTTTCTCCGCGATCCCTACCCGAGCGGCCTCGCTGGTGGCTGCCCAATCGTCCGGATGAATCAAAGCTTTCACTTCTTCCGCGGTTCTTCGCTGAGCTCCACCTGCAAAACCGTAGGTTGCCGCCGCTCCCTCGGACAAGGTGACGGAGTGATCTGAAACCTCCAGTTCCCAGACTCCGAAGCCGGCCGCTTCTTCCGCTAACTTGAGGCGCTCCGCGCTCTCCCGCAGTCGCCTCTGCGCCGTCAGCCGCTCGATCGCGTTGCCGGCCAGGTGAGCGCCCGCTTCCACCACCCCCAGCGCTCGTGAGTCCGGCGCGGTGATCTGCCGATGATACATCGCAAACGTGCCCAGCACCTTGCTCTTCGAATCGCGGATCGGCACGCTCCAGCACGCCCGCAGGCCGAAGCCCAACGGCAATTCTTTGGCTGCCGCCCAACGGAAATCCGTCGCGATGTCCGTCACGATCACCGTCTGGTTCAGAAACGCGGCGGAGCCGCACGATCCTACCTCCGGTCCGATGGGGAGCCCATCTACGCGGCGCATGTACTCGGTAGGCAGACTGCCGGCCGATCCTTCCCGCAGTTGGCGTTTATCTTCGTCGAGCAGCAGCACCGAGCAAAAACAACCCGGCGACATGCGTTCAATGCCGGCGGTGAGGGCATCCAGGACTTCTTTAAGCGACGCGCCTTCCGCAATCAACTTCAGAACGTGGCGTTCTTCTTGGATGAATTGCGTGGAATGGCCGTGCTTCGCCTGTTGACGCTTGCATGCGGCCAGGACCCGCCGTGTTCGCAGCCAACCCAGCGCACAGACGATGGTCCCGAGGAACGCAATACCGGACCAAATGTTCCACACATTACTACCTATCGGCTTATTGCGCACATGCCTTCCTAAGGTATTTACCTTGGGAAAATATCGGACACTTAACTTGCCCAAAGAGTGATATAGTGTCGGTGTCCGTTAAGCGTAGCCGAGAGAGTTCACTCTTGGATCCCAAATACTGACGATGCCCCAGTTACAGGCCCCCCCGCACCGGAATGGTTCTACAGGTCAAACATCAGGAAGTCCCATTTTCCTTGTGGCCTACAGTGCGGCAAACCCGTCGCTTCAAACTGCAATCTCGCATTTTCACCTCTGATCCGTGGGCATTGGTGGCGGAAGGAATTGCTGTTCTCTGCCCCAAGAAATCCAGAGAAGCGGCTCACGCCTTCCGCGCGCAAGCAGAAGACTTCTTTGACGCGGCTATAGCCATGGGTTCCAGGAACCTCTACGCGAAGCCGCTACTCCTTTACTATGCCTTTCTCAATCTGAGTAGAGCATTCCTCCTAACGCGGAGCTACAGCCAGCCGACCGAGAGGCCCCAACACGGCATCTCTGAGAGAGCGCGAATCAGGCAGGTGGAGGGCACCCGATTGACGGTCCATCCGTCTGATCTCAAAAAGCCTCAATTGTTCGACCAGCTACTCAAAGCATTAACGGGTCATGGATTGAAAGCGCGCAGAAGCTATCGTCTCGGCTACCTCATGCCGCAAATACTGTTCGGACACCGTGTTTGGTGCTCGGCGTCGAATGAACACGAACGATTCTTACCGATTCGGGCGATCAGCTACATCAATAAACGGGAGACGAAAGAATTATGGACGCGGATTTACCTCAGTAAGGAGGATTTGTCCAAATGTGGTCTGTCGCAAGACGAAGCCCTAAAAAGGGCGCGAATGAAAAGCGATTGGGGCTACGTAAAGAACCCTGACGACGAAAGCGGCCTTTGCATCGAGGAGAGACTCCCGCACAGTTACTCACATCGTCCGAGCGATGTATTGATGAGGGCCACGGATACTATTCGCCCATTCTTATGGACATCCGTATTGCTTCATCCCCCTTATCGGAAATACTACCTGTACGTGGCCCCTCCAGGAGAACGAGCCTCTGTTTTGCCGCAGCTCCTGTCGATGTATATGGTAATCTTTTTGCTGGGTTCAATCACACGTTACCAACCTCACCAATTTGACCGTCTGCTCGAAACACAGTACGGTGCCCACCTCATTGGCGCGCTGACTGAGATTCCCAATCAGTACATCTATCTGATGGCATCGGAGTTCCTCAAGCGCGAGGTGACGCGCGCGTCGCTTGCCTGAGTACATGCTCATGGTCGCGTGCCAAGGCGCACGGACCGAACAGGAATGCTCGATCCTGACCGGAAATTATTTTGGATGCGGGATGATGTCGCGGATAAGGTACGTGTCATCAACTATGTGAAAGTAGAAGCGCCAGTCCTTGGTGACCCGAGCCTGCCAGAGATCGCGGGACTCGTCGTACTTTTTGGCGTGAAGCGAGGGGTGATGAAGGTCTTCAGCGAGAAAACGGACTTGCTTAAAAAATGCCTTGCGGACGCTCGGCGGCAGCTCTTCTAACCTGCGCATCGCGCGGGGCAGGTATCAACCTTCATCGAGCGCGTTTCGTTCGACGCGCTCCAGCCCCTCTCCTCAGCTGTGCCTGCATGTGCGTGATCATCTCATCGGCGGAATTGAATGGCCCCAAACCTTGGCGTTCGCGGAACTCGGCCTCGGATTCTTTTAGCACCGCGTCGATCGCGCGTCGCTGTGCCGGTGTATATTCGTTGTCGACCGACGGAAGCTTTGGCAGGATCGTAATGACGCCGCCGGACGCCTTGATTTCAAGCTCCTGCCCGCTCTTAAACCCCGCCTTGCGCCTTGCGGCACGCGGGATGACGAGCGGCGCTTTGTTGTCGTTCTTGACGGCTACGGTCATAGATTCGATACTGGGGCGGAAGCCGGTTTGGTTCACCTCCGCGCACTTTAAGGGTACCAGTCGAGAAGCATATGTCAAAGTCATACAGGATTCGACGGACCGGCCTTGGTCTTGGTCCGCTCTGCGACCGTAGGTAGTCCGCTAAATTAGCGCACTACCCGACCGTAGAAAGCGGCTACTGCTGATAGAATTGAATAAATCGAATGCTGCGGTATTATTTCGATCACAACGCCACCACGCCCGTCTCGCCGGAAGTCCTTGAGGCAATGGTGCCGGTGCTCGCCGAAGTCTACGGCAACGCGTCCAGCCTCCACCATTTCGGCCAGGCTGCGCGCAAGCGCCTCGACGAAGCCCGACGCCAGACCGCCTCGCTTCTCGGCGCAGCGCCCGAGGAAATCGTCTTCACCAGCGGTGGTACCGAGGCGGATAATCTCGCGCTGCTCGGCTTTGGCCGCGACGCTCATGCAATTACCACCACCGTCGAGCATCCCGCGGTGCTCGCCGCCGCGGCGCAGCTTGCATCCGCCACCTATGTTCCTGTCGATAGCCGCGGCTTGGTCGATCCCGATGACATCCGCGGGGCCCTGCGCCCCGACACCAAAATCATCAGCGTGATTCACGCCAACAACGAGCTCGGAACCATCCAGCCCATTGATGAGATCGCTGAGATCGCCCGCGAAGCCGGCGTCGCTTTTCACTCCGATGGCGTTCAAGCCGCCGGCAAAATCGCCGTCGACGTGAATCGCCTCGGCGTCACACTCTACTCCATCGCGGGCCATAAGCTCTACGCGCCCAAGGGCGTCGGCGCGCTCTACGTACGCAAGGGAACCCAGCTCGCGCCGATTCTTCACGGCGGCAATCATGAGCGCAATCGCCGAGCCGGCACAGAGAATGTTCCCGGCGCCGTCGCCCTCGGCCGAGCCGCGCAGTGGATGATGGAACACGGCCCCGCGGAATCGCGGCGTCTCGAAACCCTCCGCGATCGCCTGGAAGCATCCGTGCTCGACCGCATTCCTGGCGTCCGCGTCAACGGTGCCGGCGCACTGCGGGTGTCCAACACTTCGAACCTTCGGTTCGACGGCATCGACACCGAGCCTTTGCTGATCGCTCTCGACCTTCGAGGCTTCGCCGTCTCCAGCGGCTCGGCTTGCTCCAGCGGCGCGAGCGAGCCGTCACACGTTCTCACCGCAATCGGCCTCACCAAGGAGCAGGCCCGCTCCAGCCTCCGCATTTCGCTTGGCCGCTCCAACGACGCCGGACAGATTGATGCGCTTGTGGACGCGTTGACCGAGTGCGTCGCCCGTCTCCGCAAGCTTGCACCCAGTAAGCCCGCCCCTGCTTATGCCTGAGCCAACCATCGCAGTGGGGCAGGTCTCCGACCTGCCAATCCCGCTATGACCAAATCCACCACTGCCGTCGCCGTTGTGGGGCAGGTCTGCGACCTGCCTATGGCCGGGTCCGAAGGACCCATCGCTGTCGCCATGTCCGGCGGCGTCGACAGCTCCGTCGTCGCCGGGATGCTGCACGCGCGCGGCGAAACCGTTGTCGGTCTCACCATGCAGCTTTGGAACCAGCGCCGCCTTCCTCAGCTTTCCGGCGACAGATCCACTGGCCGCTGCTGCTCCATCGAAGACGTCTACGACGCCCGCCACGTCGCGCAATCCCTGGGCATCCCTTATTACGTCGTCAATTTCGAGCAGCGCTTCGAAGATCAGGTGGTCAAGCCGTTCATCGGCGAATATCTCGCCGGACGCACGCCCATCCCCTGCACGCTGTGCAACAACTTCATCAAGTTCGATCAATTCCTCGAAATGGCGGAAGGCGTCGGAGCATCGCGCATCGCCACCGGCCACTACGCGCGCATCGATTTCAATCCAACCAGCGGCCGCTGGGAACTGCGCCGAGGCGTCGACCATACTAAGGATCAAACCTATTTCCTCTTCGGTCTCACGCAGGATCAGCTCTCCCGCGCTCTCTTCCCTCTCGGAGGCATGCAGAAGCCCGAGGTTCGCGCTCTCGCCCGCCAGCTTAAAATCCCCACCGCCGAGAAGCCCGATAGCCAGGAAATCTGCTTCGTCCCCAACGGCGACTACGCCGCGTTCATCGACGCCTATTTCGAGGAGCAAGGAACCTCGCCCCAGGATCTCGCGGGGGAGTTGGTCACCGCCGATGGCCAAGTCGTCGGCGAGCATTCCGGCGTTCATCATTTCACCGTCGGCCAGCGCCGAGGACTGAAGGTCGCCGCGGGCGAGCCGCTCTACGTCATCTCCACCGAGCCTGCTACGCGCCGCGTCATCATCGGCCGTAATGACGATCTGCTGCGCTCGAAGATGCACGTCGCGCAGGTCAATTGGATCTCTATTGCCGCACCGTCGGAGCTTGTGCGAGCCGAAATCAAGATCCGCAATAAGCACGCGGCGGCGGCGGCCGAAATCATCCCGACCGAAGATCCCACCCGCGTTGAGATTGTGTTCGACGACCCGCAGCGCGCCGTCACTCCCGGCCAAGGCGCGGTGTTCTACTCGGGTGACCTTGTTCTCGGTGGCGGTTGGATTGAGTAGTTAGTTAGTTGAGCTAAGCTTGAGCCTCCTCGCACCTCTTTCCGCGAACGCCCTCGACCTTGCCGTTCCGCGCCTCCGCCGCATCGCTCTGCGCAATCTCCAGCTCGCCGGCTACAGCAACGCGACCGAAATCGCCGACGGAGTCTTTCGATCGCTCGGCCGAGTCATCGACAGCATCGCCCGTTTCCCGAGCCTGAATCGCGACAACATTCACCGCCTGATCCGCTACGAAGGTCTGGAAAATTTCACCAGCGCCATGGCGCGAGGCCGCGGAGTCCTCGTCGCCACGGCCCACCTCGGCAACTGGGAGCTCGGCGCCTTCGCCCACGCCTACATGACCGCGCCGATGCACTTCGTGGTGCGGCCTCTCGATAATCCCCGCCTCGACGCCTGGGTGGCGCGCCGCCGCACCCTCTCCGGCAACCACATTATCCGCAAGAAGGAAGCCGCCCGCGGAGTCCTGCGCGCGCTCAAGAGCGGCGACGCCGTCGGTGTCCTGATCGACCAGAACGTCGTCCCCGCCGAAGGCGTTTTCATTGACTTTTTCGGCCGCGGGGCCTGCGCCGGAACCGCCTTCGTCAAGTTTGCGCATCATTCCGGAGCCCCCGTCATCCCCGGTTTCGCGCTGTGGGAGGCCAAGGAATCGCGCTACGTTCTGCGTTTCTATCCGGAAATCGAGATGACCGGCGACGTCGCCGCCGACACCCAGCGCGTCCATTCGTTCCTCGAATCGGTAATCCGCCAGTATCCCGATCAATGGCTCTGGATCCACCGCCGCTGGAAAACCCGTCCTCCCGGCGAGCCCGACTTATATAAGGACATCCTGTAACCGCGCCGCCAAAGGATCGCGTCTTGCCTGTTATGAAGATGACCAGGCTCGTCTTTTCCTTAATCGCACTATCGCTTGCGCTCCATGCTCAAGCGCCCCCCGCAACCACAGCGACTCCGCGCATGCTGTGCATGCTTTTCGACCTGAACACCATGGACGCCGCCGCGCAATCCAAGGCTCTTGCCAGCGCCGTCAAGTTCGTCCAACAGCAGGCAACCCCGGCCGATCGCATCGCGGTCATGACGTACACCGCGCAGTTGAACGTGCTTCAGGATTTTACCGACAGCCGCGACGGCATTCTGGCGGCTCTGGGAACCATCATGCCCAACACCAACACCGCCGCCGGCAGCAGCAACCCGCTCCAGGCGATCCAGGCCGCGATTTCGGTGCTCGCCACGTTGCCGGAAAAGAAGGCGATGATGTATTTCTCGTCCGGCATACCGAGAAACGGCATCGACAACCAGGAGCAGCTGCAAGCCACCACCTACGCCGCCGAACGCGCCAACATCGCGATTTACCCCGTCGACTCGCGCGGGATCTCCCTCCCGCCGCAATGAGCCGCCCGTTCTAGTACCGCCCCTCGAATCGGCTTGCTAGTCGTACCATTGCGAATTGTGAAAACCGGGCTATTTTCGCAATGTCATATGTCGCTTAGCATAAGCCCATGGAACTGGATCTGTCATTTCTCCAAGCGACCTTTAACGTGATTACGGTCACGGCCATCCCCAGCCTGGCCATGAGCTGTTACCTCCTCAGGCGCGACAAGGAAAAGTTGGTGACCGCCATCCTCAATTCCCCGCTTGAGCTGGACCCGCACCAGCCGGAGAATCCGGGGGCGTCTTCGACGGCTGCGCCGAAGCCCGTCTCGAAACTAAGAATGCCGCCTGCCCCGCCGCCGGTGGACGCGGACATTCGCAAGTTCGTGACGCAACGCTCTCGGAATTGGGTCGCCCCGACCAGGTCGCAATGGGAGACATCGCGCCCCGCAGCCACCCTGTAACCCCAGGGCCTGTAACCTCAGCGGGCCTGTAACCACGACCCCGAATCCCGTCGTCTTCGCAGTATATGAACTGGCAGTACATCAAAGTGACGCGGCTGATCTTCTGCCTGTCGGCAATTTCCGTCGTTCTGCACGCCCAAACAGCCGCCCCACGGCCCCGCCTGGTGTGCCTCTTTCTGGATCTGAACTCCCTCGACCTCTCCGAACAAATCAAAGCCCGCGACGGCGCCATCCAGTTCGTCGAGCAAGTCGCCGCGCCCTCCGATGTCGTCGAGATCATGACCTACACCTCGCGCCTGAACGTCATCCAGGATTTCACCACGGATCACGACAGCCTTGTCGCGGCGCTGCGCGCCATCGCTCCCGCCGCGTCGGAAAGCAATTCCGCAAACAACGCCGCGGACGGAATCCGCGCCCACCTTCAAGCCCTCCAGGATGCGGTTTCGTCGCTCTCCCGCTTCCCCGACAAGAAGATTATGGTCTATTTTTCGAGCCCCACGCCTAACTCCGGCTTCGACGACCAACTCAAGGCTACGCTCAAAGACGCCGTCAACGCTGCCGTCCGAGCCAACGTCAGCATTTACTCGCCGAGCTCCCCCGGTCTGCTCGCCCAGTAGCCAAATCCCCTCGCGCCGGCTCCTGTGCTATTCTTGAAGCTGAAACAAAACGATTAAGAATAGACGAGGAGTATCGATTCCCGCATGGCACTGGCGAGCGAAGCAAAGAGCAAGACCATTTCCCAGTTCCGTGTCCACAAAACGGACACCGGTTCGCCAGAGGTTCAGGTCGCAATTCTGAGCCAGCGCATCAGTGAGCTAATGGCGCATTTCAAGTCTCACGCCAAGGACCATCATTCCCGCAGGGGTCTCCTGCAGATGGTCGCGCGGCGCCGCCGTTTGCTCGATTACTTGCGCAGCCGCAGCCCGGAGCGCTACAAGACTCTGATTACCAGCTTGGGCATCCGTCGCTAACGGGCAGTCTCGAACTCGAGCATCCCCCGAATCCCCAGTCTCCTCTTGATCAAAGCAGGCTTCCCGGAAGGTTCCGGCGCCTAGATTAAAAGGATTTTGAGAAAATGTACAGTTCTGTTGAAGTGGATCTCGGCGGTGGCCGGATCATCACCATCGAGACCGGAAAAATGGCCAAGCAGGCCAACGGCTCCGTCATCGTCCGCTCCGGGGAATCCGTGGTCCTGGTGACCGCGTGTACCGCGCCCGAGCCTAAGGTCGGCGCGAATTTCTTCCCTCTGACCGTCGATTACCGTGAATACACTTACTCCGCCGGCCGTTTTCCCGGCGGATTCATCAAGCGCGAGGGCCGTCCCACCGAGAAGGAAGTTCTCACCTGCCGCCTGATCGACCGCCCCATCCGTCCCTTGTTCCCCGAAGGCTACGCTCACGAGACCCAGGTCATCGGCATGGTTCTTTCCGCCGACCCGCTGCGCGACCCCTCCACTCTCGCCATCATCGGCGCGGGCGCGTCGCTGGCCATCTCCGACATTCCGTTCCATCACGTGCTCGCCGCCGTCCGCGTCGGCATGGTGGACGGGAAGTACATCGCGAATCCGACCTATGAGGAAAGCAAGGCCGCCAAGGTGAACATCGTGGTTGCCGGCACCGAAGAAGGCATCGTGATGGTGGAATCCGGCGCGCAGCAGGCCACCGAGGCCGAAGTGCTGGATGCGATCGAGTTCGGCCACAAGTGCTGCAAGAAGATCGCCAACGCCATCCGCGAGCTGGTCGCCAAAGTCGGCAAGAAGAAGTTCGCGTTCGCCGCGCCCGCCATCAATGAAGAGCTATACAGCCAGATCTCCAAGGCCGTCTCCGTCGAGCTGAAGGACGCCCTCAACACCCAGAAATACGAGAAGCTGGAAAGCTACGCTCGCGTTGACGCCTGCAAGCACAAAGTCATCGATACCCTTCCAGAAGAGCAGAAGGCGGAGGCCAAGAAGCTCTTCGACGCCCTCAAAGAGCGCATTTTCCGCGACGAGATGCTCAAGGAACGCCGCCGTCCAGATGGCCGAGCCTTCGATCAGGTCCGCAAGATCGACATCGAGGTCGGCGTGCTGCCGCGCACTCACGGCTCCGCGTTATTCACCCGCGGGGAAACCCAGGCCCTGGTCACCGCCACCCTCGGCACCAAGGACGATGAGCAGCGTATTGAGCTTCTCGATTCCACCGAATCCTCCAAGCGCTTCATGCTGCATTACAACTTCCCGCCGTTCAGCGTCGGCGAAGTCGGCTTCATGCGTGGCGCAGGCCGCCGCGAGATCGGGCACGGTGCCCTCGCCGAGCGCGCTGTTTCCGCCGTCGTTCCCGACGACAAAGCCTTCCCCTACACCATGCGCGTGGTCAGCGACACTCTCGAATCCAACGGATCGAGTTCGATGGCCGCCGTCTGCGGCGGGACTCTTGCGCTCATGGACGCCGGAGTGCCCATCGCCTCGCCTGTGGCCGGCATCGCCATGGGTCTGGTGAAGGAAGGCGACGCCTACGCCGTGCTTACCGACATCGCCGGCGCGGAAGACCATTACGGCGACATGGATTTCAAGGTCGCCGGCACCAAGGACGGCATCACCGCGCTTCAGATGGATATCAAGGTGCCCAACGTCACCCACGCCATCCTGAAGGAAGCGCTGGAGCAGGCGCGCCGCGCCCGTCTCCATATCCTGGACAAGATGATCGCCGTCATTGCCACTCCGCGCGAGGTTCTTTCGCCCTACGCTCCGCGCATCTTCACCTTGCAGATCCCCACCGACAAGATCCGCGAGCTGATCGGTCCCGGAGGCAAAGTCATTCGCGGCATCGTCGAAGCCACCGGCTGCAAGATCGACGTCGAGGACGACGGCAGCGTCAAGATCTTCTCCTCCGACGGCGCCGCCGCCGACCGCTGCATCCAGATGGTCACCGACATCTGCGCCGTTGCGGAAATCGGCAAAACCTATCTCGGTAAAGTCGTCCGCATCGTCGATTTCGGCGCGTTCGTGGAAATCTTCCCCGGCACCGACGGTCTGCTACACATCTCCGAAATCTCGGAGAGCCGCATCAAGCAGGTCCGCGATGAGCTCAACGAAGGCGACCAGATCCTGGTCAAGGTCCTGGCGCTTGAGGGCAACAAAATCAAGCTCAGCCGCAAAGCCATCCTGAAGGAGCAGCGCGACAAGCTCAAGAAGGAAGAAGTCGCCAAGACCTAAACGTGGTCTGCGACCTGCCATTTCATTACGCTGCGCGATAGTGGTTTCGTGCACGTTCCAACCGGCTATATCAATCAGACCGAAGTCGAGAAAGCCGTGGATCAGTTTATCCGGACCCTCGGCCCTGAAGTGGTGCGCGTCCGCTGGAACATAGGGACCGACTGGAGCGGCGACCCTGCGCTCTACTTCCGCGTCGTTCTGGCCGATTCGGTGGCAGTCGATCGAAAGACCTTTGTCGATACCGCCGAACGGGTAAGGGAAACCTTCTTCGAGCAGCTTCAGCCACTTGAAAACTGGGGTTTGTTTCCCCACGTCAACTTTCGCGGCAACTCCGAAAACGCCCAGGTCAACGATCCGAAATGGGCCTGATCCGCGATGGCCTATCATGATGATTTGCTCCAGCTGGCCTCGGACCTAATTGAAAAAGACGGCGCGACGCAGGCTGAACTGCGTCGGCCGTGTCAACAGCGTACTACGCTCTTTTTCATCTTCTCGTCAGCGAAACGACCCTAAACTGGAGCCGGGGCAGTTCCAGAAACGCTCTCGGACGAATGTTCGATCACAGGCAGATGAAGAAAGCCTCAAACCGAATCCTAGACCCGAAGCAGATGCCTTTTCCAGGCGAAGACCCGAGAGCCGTTTCGGGCCTGCGACTCGTAGCCGAGGCATTCGTTGACTTGCAGGATTGGCGGCATATCGCCGACTACGACAACGGAACGTTTTGGAACCCGCTTGAAGCCATCAACGCGGTAGCCAGAGCCGCAAGCGCGTTTGTGGCGTGGGACAAGATCAAGCACACCGACATCGCCCAAGACTATCTCGTTTCCCTCCTGATTCGGCCTCGTGATTGAACAAGCCTGATCCTCCTCCGTCCGCCGCAATAAGCGAACTCTTTCTGCCGTGCCTTCCTCTACTTAGCGTTTTCGCTCGATGCCTTCCGCGCGGCTCTCGTGTAAATTTGGATCAAGAGTTCGGGTCCCTCATCGGGTCCGGATCACGCTAGCGTGGGAGAGCAACCTAGGCAACCCCGTGCGACCGTCACACGATGAGCTGTGCCGCTGAAGTTCAGCGGCCCCGCCGCAAGGCGAGCGAGAGGTGCCTCTCCGATCTTTGAAATTTGGGCCAAGCTGCCTGCGACGCCGGAGGTGTCTCTTCGGTCTACCGCGCCGGCAGCTTTGTGCCCAAAACCTGTTCGACGGCGAGATACTCGGAGGGCGGAATGCGGACCGAGCCGCCCTGCACCGGTCCGCCCGCCAGCACTGAATTCGTGCCCGTCAAAACCAACCGGTCGCCGTCCCAACTCGATCGCTCGATCTGATCCCAGCGCAGGTAGCGCGGTCCCTGCTGATCCCGAGTCGGCGGAATTTCGACGCCCTCCTCATAGAACTTCATCCGCGGATGGAGCGCGTAGCCGAAGATCACAATCACAGAAGTCAGGAAATTCGGAAGCATCCGGAGAGCAACACCCATGCTGTGCCGTTTCAGGAAAGCAAAGACCACCAAAACGGCCCAGACGGCAACAAACCCCCACAGAAACAGCGTCCATCCCATGGAATGGACCCGCACCGCCAGCAAAACCCTCCCGCGATCTTTGTGCATCGCCTTAGAGTGGGGCAGGTCTTCGACCTGCCAATGTTGTTGGAACCCAAAACATTTCGCTAATCTCGAGTCAATTTGAAATCGCCCTTGACCGTGCCCTGTGTCCACGAGCCGGAGAGCGTACGGTGATAAGTGCCGATATCTGCAAGGCGGCCCTCAGCCGTGATGTGAACCGCCTTGCCGGAAGCGTCCTTGCCGTCGGCCTCGAAGCGCACGGTCCAGTTGGTGGGGTCGACGTAGACGCTCGCCAGAGGAACGGAATCGGGACCGGGATTGATGATTCCCGTGACGTTCTTGCCGTCCCAGTTCATGACAATGGTCACCTGATTCCGCTGGATCGCCGTCGCGCCCCAATCGCCATTCCAAGTGCCCGTCAACGGATGCCCTTGCTGGGCCGACACACCGAGACAGGCAAATACCAGTGCCGCGAATACCCTTCTTGTGCGTATGCGCATTTCCACATCTTGCGCCAGAAGCCTCCCGAACGCAAGGGGACGGCTGTTGCAGAACCGCGACCACTGGGAGCGGACGGACGGCTCTCGAACTTTCCTGTTGACTTCCGCCTCACGATTGACTAAGTTATTAGTCAGAGTCGCGAATGAAGCCCGCTAAATCGGTTCCCACGGATCAAGAGCTCGAAATCCTGAAGGTCATCTGGCAGCTCGGCCCGTCCACCGTCCGGGAGGTTCACCGGGAGCTCCTCAAGCAACGCAAAATAGCTTACACCACGGTGCTGACCATGATGGGCATTCTGGAGCGTAAGGGCCACCTGAAGAAAACCGCGGGCGAGCGTGCATATTTGTATCGCAGCGCCAAGCCGCAGACCCAGGTCACCGCCGGCATGGTCAAGGAATTCGTCAACCGGGTTTTCAACGGCTCGACCAAACCTCTGCTGGTGCATCTGGTCGAAGACCGCGGAGTCAGCCCGCAAGAGATCGCCGAGCTTCAAAGCCTGGTCGAACAAAGCAAGGTCAGGAAGAAGTAATGATGCCGCAATGGTCCGCAGACAACTTGTTGGCGTGGACGGAGCAGGCGTTTCTGCTGGCCTCGGCCGGCTCGCTGTTGCTGATCGCCTTGCGCGTCCGGCATGCGCGTACCAAACTCGCCTACTGCCATGCGCTGCTGGCGATGTGCTTCTTACTGCCGTTGCTGCAACCCTGGAAGCATCCGGTGATTGCGCGCGACAGCGCCGCGGAAAGCGACGCCGATCCCGTGATCGACGCACCCCACCCCGCAATCTCCACGCCCACTGGCGCGGCCACGCCCATTCCTGCGAGTTCCCCTGCGCGTTCCATTACCCCAGTTATCAAATCGCGATGGCCCCAAATTCCAGAAGGCCGCCTGATTCTATGGCTGCTCGCCGCCGGCGCGGCCGTCAAGTTTTGCTGGCTGTTCGGAGGATTGTGGCGCATTCGCAAATACCGCATCGCATCCATGCCGCTCTATCCGATTCCCGAACCGGTGCGTGCGGCGTCGGCGGTAACGCAAACGGACGCGCTGTTCTGCATCTCCTCCGACGTTCCGGGCCCGGTGATGCTGGGCTGGCTGACGCCCGTGGTGCTGCTGCCGGAATCCTTTCTGACGCTCGGCGACGAAGCGCAATGCGGCATCGCTTGTCATGAGCTGTTGCACGTGCGCCGTCATGACTGGCTGATCACGCTGATCGAGGAACTGGCCGGAACCCTGCTGTGGTTCAATCCCGCGATCTGGCTGCTGCTGGCCGAGACGCGCCTGGCGCGCGAGCAACTGGTGGACGCCGAAGTTGTGCGGCTGACCTCCGCGCGCGAGCCCTACATTGACGCGCTACTGGCGATCGCACGCGGGGGGCAGCACCTGGATCTCGCTCCCGCGCCGCTGTTTCTGCGCAGGCGTCACTTAACGCAGCGCGTGCATTCGCTGCTCAAGGATGCCTCCACATCCACGCTGAAGCTGATATCGTCGTACGCCTTTATCACCGCGATGCTGGCGCTGGCGGGATGGTTCGGATTCACCTCATTTCCGCTGATCGGCCAGCCCCTATTTCAGGACGCGCCTCAGGCCCAAGCCCCGCGTCAAGTGGCAGCGGCTTCGCCACCGGCCCAGATTGCTGCGCAAGTGACGGCTTCGCCGGCGAATCCGCGGTCGACGGGCACCGTCATGCTCCCGCCAAATCCGCCGGACTACATCCCCTCCGCGCCGGTTCCTCCGGATCCGCACGAGCCGGTCTCGAGCACACCAGTTCGTGTTCTCACGTCTCCATCCGATCGCGCCGCCGCTAACGCGCTTTTGATGCAAGCCCGAGACAGAGCCAGGCTTCGCATGCCGAATACGCCGGCATATCGGTTCGATGTATCCTTCACCTCCGGTGGAAACACCCTGTACACCGGACCGGGCCAGCTCACCTGGATTCGATTCTCCCCGCAGCGCGAGCGCTGGAGCGCGGACCTGAACGGCTTCTCGATGACGCAACTACTTTCCTCTGGCCGGCTCCTGCGAGACCAGCACGTGACCATGATTCCGATGCGCGTGCACGGCCTGCGATCGGCGATCTTCTGGGCGGCTCGCGAATACGCTTCCGGCGACCAGATCCGGTCGGCGGCGGTCCAATGGAACGGAAAGCCGGCAACGTGTCTGCTGTTTTCAAACATGACGGGCGAGGCAACCCTTACTCAAGCGAGGTTGTGGGAAGAAGACGAATACTGCATCGACAACGCCTCCGGCCTGTTGCAAATGTACTCCATCGCTCCGGGAACCTACGCGGTTTACGGATACAGCCGGAATCTTCAGTTTCACGGCGAATCTCTGGCCGATCGCATTACGGTTTACACCGGCGGCGCAATCGCGTTGGATGCCGAATTCAGCATCGCGGACGCCGGTCCCGCCGAAGAAAGTCTGTTCACCCCGACCCCTGAGATGCACACGGATGACGCGATGGTGAACTTCGGCGCGACCACTCGGTTCCAGATGAAAACGCCCAACCCGTATCCGTCGAAGCTGGTTCAATGCGTGATCGTGCACGTGGAGGTCGACGGCTCGGGCAAGGTATTGGAAGAGGAATTATCGGCCGCCTCCGACCCTGCGCTGGTGCAAATGGCGTTTGATCTGGTGAAGCAGGGCCCCTTTCGGAAGGTCGGCTCGACCCAATGGCAGGCTTATTTCAACGTGCGATTCATGCCCCAATCCGGTAGCAACCAATAGGAGGAAACTTCCGTGCGATTCACACTCGGCCTGCTGACGCTCATTCCGGTTTTCGCCCAGACGCCACCCGATGCCGCCGCTCTGCTCGCTCGGCAGGCGAGCGAGCTCCAGCGCTACCACAGCTATCGGCTCACTCAGGACACCACCATGGACATGAAGATGCCAGGCATGTCCATGCCGCCGATGACCTACACTACTGTGACCCAAGCGGTCAATCCGAGCAGGGTCCGCGTGGAGGAGAAGGCATCCGGCTTGGATGCGATGCTGATAATCTCCGACGGCGAGAACACCTGGATGTACATGCCTCTGACCAAGCAGTATTCGAAGATGCCGTCGGACGATTCCGGCGACCTCCACGACCTGATGGGCGGCATGGGCATGGCCGCTATTCCCGACGCTACAAAGATGGGCCCGGACGCAAAGGTGGTTCGTTCGGAGACGCTCGAAGTCGACGGGCAACCCCACGACTGCTGGGTGATTGAATTCCGGAGCGACAAGCTGGATATGGCGTTCACATCCTGGATCGACAAGGCGTTTGGAATTCAATTAAAGATGTCGATGTCCAGGAAGACGAGGGCCAGCGCCGCCGCGCCCGCTGTAGAGACGAACGTGGTGACCACCATCCGCTCCATGGCATTCAACGAGGATTTGCCGGATTCACTGTTTGTGTTCACGCCACCCGAAGGCGCCAAGGAGACGAAGGAGCTGTTTCCCGGGATAGGAGCAATCGCCGGGGGCGCGCCGGATGCCAAGGAGAAGAGCGCGCCGAAATCGCAGCCTGGCGAGCCTGAAGCGTTTATCCCCAACCTCAATCCGATCGAGCGCATCGAGCCCGTTTATCCGCCCGAGGCGCGCAGCCAGGGCTTGCAGGGAGACGTCAGCTTGCTGGTCACCATCGATCCTACGGGAGCGGTGGTGAATGCGGAGCCCTTGAGCGGCCGCGAGATTCTACGCCCGGCCGCCATCGACGCCGTCAAACAATGGAAATTCCGGCCGGTTATTCGCGACGGCCATCCGGTGTTTGCGTACACGCAGGCGAGCGTCTTTTTCTTTATGAAGGCGGGAGAGCTGAAGGCCTCCGACCTCGACCTGGGGGCGCAGCTGCAGTCGACACAGCGAATCCAGGAGCTGACCAAACGCTTTGCGCGATCGCCGGAACAAGTGCTCGCGGACTCCGAGGAGCAGATTCTGGGCCGCGACGCCGAGCAGCGGTTCTACGCGCTGACGGACTTGCCCAAACAGGCGTTGGACGCGGGCGCGCTCGATAAAGCATCCTCGCACGCGATAGAACTGCTCCAGTTGGCGAACGACAACAAAGGCGATTGGAACTACGGCAACGCAATCTATGACGGCAACATGGTCCTCGGCCTCGTCGCGCTGCGGCAGGGCAACGTACCGGAAGCCCGGCGCTATCTTCTGGAATCGGGCAAGACCCCGGGCTCTCCGCAGCTCGACTCCTTCGGGCCGGATCTCACTTTGGCGCGGGAACTGCTCGAAAAGGGCGAACCGGACGCAGTGCTGGAGTTCCTCGGGCTCTTAAAAGGATTCTGGAAAATGGGCGCCGACCGGTTGGACACGATGATCGCGGAGGTGCGCAAAGGCGGGACGTTTTGAATCGCGCGCTGTCGAAGTTCATCGTCCCTCTCGCCTGTCTCTGCGCGGCTCGGCTATTCGCGCAAGACGAGCTTCGATCCTGGGTGCCGGCCAATCCCGGAGACACCTGGATCTATCAGAGCGAGTTTCGCGACGGCACCACCGGCGGAATCGCACATCCGAAGATTACGCGATCGCGAGTCGAGGAGACGGTTGTGAGGTCCACAACCGTTCCTGAAGGAACGATCGTCGTGAGGCGGCTTCGCACTCTCAACGGTAAACCTTCCGCCGGCGAATCGAGAGAACGAGCGTGGCTGATTCACGGCGATTGTCTGTACGATTTAGAACGCGGCGATTGGAACGCCGGCCACCCGGACCGGCTCAGCGCGGATTTTTCCAAGGCGCTCCCTTGGGAGGGTGGAGAATCTGTTCGGGTCTTTTGTTTTCCCCTCAGCGCCGGCAAGACGTGGAATAGGGAAAGCGGCCATGAGTGGCGCGTCGCGGACATAACCGATCGAGATCCGTCCTCGCCGGATAGGGGGAAAACGTTTCACGTTTCGTCGTACATCGGATCGGGTCTCACGGAGGACGTCTGGTTCGAAAAGTTCGTCGGAATCATCAAGGAAACGGCGGTCCACGAGGAAACCTACGAAGAAACGCGGGACCAATTGCTGCTCTTCGAACCGGCGCCGAGTGTAGCGATCGGAGAAGTTCCCGCGCCCATCGGCGAGTTCGGCCTGCACTACTCCAACAACTCACTCTCGACCTCAACAACCGGGGAGTCCAATCAAAACGGCGCATCCGCCTACGGCCAATATTTCTTCAAAGGGGCTGGGCCGCGATGGAGTAGCCGAGCCTTACTCGGCATCGCCGCCGACCTCAGCGGATCGGCCAGCGGCAGCGGCAGCCTCTACACGTATCTATTCGGGCCCCGGTTCAACGTCGAATGGAGGAGGACGCACCTGGTCTACTTCTTCGAGCCCGTCATCGGTGGAGCGCATGTCGGCGTGAATGGTACAACGCTGGCGGGATCGGCCGCTACCGCCACACGAAGTAGCTTTGCGTGGGGCTTCAGCTCCGGATTCGGCGTCCTGGCCGGGCCGCACTGCGTCGTGACGCTGTACCAAGGGGATTTTGACTCGCTGGAGGTACCGGACAGTCGCTTCAGGAACCAGCCGCTGGCGCGGCGAAACGCGCATCTCGGGAGGCGTCGGTTTCCGCTTCGGCACGAGATAGCTCGACCGCCGAAACTGAGCCGCCCAAACTGAGCCGCGACCAAAGGGAGCGGTCTTAAAAGAAAAAAATGCAGTCGCTGGCGAACATGAACTGGCTGTGCCTGGTCCCGTTGTCGTAGGGGGTTGCATCATAGGCATGCTCCCAGCGCAGCTCCGGGCGGAACAGCACTGTGCTTCCGACCCAGTGGCCCCATCCGATCAGATGTTCGCTATAGCGAGTCTTATAACCCGTGCGCTGACCCACCAGGTCGTCGAAGAATTCCGTGCGGAAGCTGAGATAATCCTTGGGGCCCAGCTTTTCCTCGACGTAATTCACGATGGCCCATTCCGGCGCATAGCAGGTGAGGTCGAAGGATTGTTTGCACACCGCGCCATTGGCGCCGGTCTCGATCAAACTTTGCGCCGCGGGATTATTGACGTTGGGCGTGTCTTTCTCGTATTGATACCAGGACTCCGTGTCGGTGTGCCAGCGATCGTTGAACTTGTGATACCAGGTCAAATAATAAGCGGCCAGGTTATTGTAGGCGTACTTGCTGTTGTTAATCGAGTTGGCGCAGAAGTAAATGTTGTCGCCGCCCTCATGCGTGTAATAACCAAGGCAGGAATTCACGGTCGGCTTAGCGTCCTTCGTCCAGGGAGCAACATCGCAGCCGGCCGAGAATCCCAGTTGAAACAGCCAGTGTTTGCTCAGCATCGTGGAGATGTTGATGCCGCTCTGCGTGTAGCAATCGAACGTATACGTAAGCGAGTGGCTGTAAGTGTAGTTGTTGGGCGCGAGCTGCGCCTCGATATCCGGAAGCGATATGTACCGGCCGATGCGAATGTTCATCCCTTGCGCCACCTGCGGAATGTACAGATCGAAGTAGGCCATGGGAACATCGAAGCCGTTCTCCTGATTCTTTCCCAGAAGCTGATTGCTGAGAATGCCCTTTGAGGTGGTGAAGCGGTAATCCAGACCGTAAATCGGAGCAATGCGGAATCCCCAGTCGATATGATCGGTCTGCACCGTGTCAGGCTGACGTTCGATGTACAGAACCTCCTGGTCCATCTGCACGGAGTTTCCGCGCTCCGCGTATGCCGCCGGATAGTTCGAGTAGCCACCCCCCTTCGAGGTACTCACATTAAATCCACCGTTGAGCCAACCGTAAATCTGAATGCCGAGTTTTTTCCATGCTTCGCCGTCCGCTCCGCTCCAGATCGCCTCCATCAACGGACCGGACTGCGTAAACGGCTGGCCGATCACGACGCTTCCTCCATACGGCCACACCGTAAACGGCCATGGCGGATCGGACTCAGGCGCAGGATAGCCTCGGAAGGCGGGGGCAGGACCGGAATCGGTCGACGTCGTGGTCCAGTCGTTGGAGTACGCCTTGTAGAGCCTGCTGAAGAAATTACCCGTGAGCGGCTGCGGATCATGCGCAGTAGTGACCGGCGCTGGGTCCACGGGCGGGTCCGGGTTCGAGCCGGCGTTTGGGTCCGCCACATCCGCCGGAGTGACTGAGACGGGCATCGCGGGCGGTGAGGATGCCTCCGCGGGCGCGCTCGAAACGGTTTGAGCCTGCGCCAACAGGCCCAGGCTGCCAGCCGCAAATACCAGGAGTAAGGTTTTCACGATTTAATCACGAAGACTCGCCTTCACCCGGCCCCCTGGTTCACTTGTAGCCGGCGCATTCGAAAGCGGTCCGCAAACGCTGCGGGCTCAGGGGATTACAAGGAGCTTGACCAGACTGGGGTCAAGATTTCGCGGCGGGGATTGAGAGGCGCTTCCAATTCGACGCCCTCCGGTTGCCCACTTGATTACCCAGTATGCCCAGCGGAGCATCAAGAAGGCATAAAATTACGGCGAAGCGCATGAAACAAAATTTGTATGAGCTTCATACGTTATATAAATAACATGAGTGGTGCAGCGGGCATCGTACTGGCGGAGAAGCCGCGGGTTAGATCTCGAGCTTGCCCTGAATCGCCATTTCCTCTGGATAGAAGTATTGCGCCACCGACAGCCGCCCGAGCTGAGCCAGGAAAGTGATGCGATGGTCTTGGGTGGTGATCTCCTCGGATCGTGGGAACATGAAAACGATGGTGGCGAGCCCTCCCTCCTGAGGCAGCAGATCCACGCGGGAAGCGCGGATATCTTTCTTGCCCTCGCGCTTCAGGAACGCGTCCTTTTTCAACTGGAAGGAAAGGGCGGTCTGATTGACGTCGACGCCGGGGACATCGTAGATGGCCACCACATAGCTGCCGTCCGTCAGAGCCGGAGGGTCCTCTTCATGAGCTTTTTCTTCCGCCGCGCGCACGGCCCGAGCGCTCTCCCAGCGGATTTCGAGAGTCGCGACGTGGATCGGCCTGCGCCCGCGCTTTCCGGCTGCCGCCGACGCTCCGACGCCCGTTAGAGTGGCGGGAGTAAAAGCTTCCATCCCGATACCGTCGCCTCCTCCCATCTGGCCGCCCTGCCGGCGTTGATCCTCGTTGAGCGGAGGCATCAGAGCCGGAGTCACCTTCTTGACCCACGGCGAGTTGGTAAGGATCAGCTTGGCGTCCTGTTCGCTCCATTGCTCCATCTGTTTGCTCTTCCAGACCGGAACGGCCGCCATCAACAGCAGCGCCAAAAACGGAAAACCCAGAGATTTAAGAATTGTCTTCATGGACTTTATAACCTCCCGATAAATAGTCCGTGGCCGGGTCCCATGCGGGCGCCCGGCCACGGGGTTTGAGAACTGCTCCAACTACAACTTCACCATTAACGCGAAAATCCACCGGCGTTCCTGCTTGACCAGGTCGGGGTACCAGACGCCGCCGTCATTCGCGCACAAACCTTTTGAGAGCGTCGCGGTGCCTGCCGACGTCCCGTCATTGCACGAGTAATATTGCGGCGAGCCGTTGTTGCCGCCAGGAGGCGTCATACCTCCGGGACCGGCAAAAAGCGGAACATCGGAGCCGCGCTGCGTCCACTCCACGTGCCATGTCACCCACTGGCTGGGGAAATAGTCGAAGCCGAGCTGGAAATCATAGCCCTTGAACGGCAAGCCCGGAGCTTCCGGGAAATAGGGGGTGCCGCTGGTGGCGTTGGCGCCGTCAATCGGCGGCAGGAGAGCCAGATATCGCCCGGGGTTGTTCACCACGCCGCCGCCGATTTCCGCGGCGAACTTCTCCCCGAACCACCAGCGGTTATACGCCATGATGCCAGTGAAATTCTGCGCGGGCGGCCGGCCGTTTACATTACCGTGCGTACAGACCACGCCGCCGCCGGTTTCGCAACCGAAATCTTCCGTGACGGTCATCGCCATGCGGTTCATGAGCTTGCTGGGATTCTCGTAGTATTTCCACTCCTGGCTCCAGTCCGCGTGATAGCGCGACCGGTAGGGATTATACAAAGTGTCCCGTCCGAGCGTATAAGTGTTCCAAACAAAGTCGAGGTTTCCAGTGGGCCGCCACAGAATCTGGCCTCCAAGGCCTTCTCTGCCGTTGTATTTGGCATACGTCTGCCATCCGTTGATGAGCCAGGGCTCGATCTTCAGATTGTTGGTCGGAAAGAATTGTGCCCGCATTCCGGTGAAGAACCACGGCGTATTCGACGACACGTAGGATGGTTGATACATCCAGTTATCAAAGCTGTAATAACTGAACAGACCGATGAAGGACAGGAAGTCGCCCACCTGAATGTTGAGGCCGTGCTTATAGTTGATGTGCCAGCCGGCGTACATCTCGGTCAGGTACCGGTAAGCGTCCGCAAGGTCCCACTGGCCCTGGCTGTAACTGGAGTCATTCCGCGGCACCGCTGTGGAAACAGCGCCGAACTGGGTCAAGATGCGGCCCTGCATGTTGCCGGCGTGAAAGTCTCCGCCGACGCCCAGAGCCTGAATCACAAACTCTCCCGTTCGTTCTCCCTCGGTGGTTTCATCGAGAGTGTGATCGGTGGGGTGCTCGTAATCGTAAATGTAATTGGTGTCGACTCGAAACTCACCCGAAAAATACTTTCCATCCAGGACCTCGTCGTGGTTGCGCGGATTGGAGAGCATCCAAGTGAAGTCGGCGAAGGCAAACGGGGTATCCAGATCGACCGGCGGAGGAGTCGCGGGCGGAGGCGTTGCTTGCGGCGCCGCAGGGGCGCGGCCATGGGAGTGCCCGCTGGAGCCGCGGGGACGGCGTCGCTGGCTTGGGTTTTCGCCCCGGGTGCCGAGGTTGATTCTTGCGCCTGTTGCGCTCTCGCGGTCTGGAGTCCGATTTGCCCGGCGAATCCTGCCAGAAACCCGGCAATGAGTACACTTCGGCCCTTCGTACGCATAATGGTACGCATATGTGCTTCCTTCCTTGTTGAGTTGTGGCCGGGGCCTCTACACGGTCCCGCCGGCACTGCGGTTCAGGGATCGGGAGCCGGACCAGACTGGGGTTCGGACTTTCACGACAGGGGTTGAGGGACAAGCCTTGCGAAATCGACGCCCCCCAACAGCCAGCTTTGTATCAGTATGCGGTCGGGTACATGAAAAAGTCATAAAATGCAGAGCGTTCAGATGAAAGAAAATTTGTATGCCCTTTATACTATAAACAAATATCGTGAATACGCGGGCGGCCTCTTGGCATAAAATATCTTACATACATAATAAATAGTAAATGAAAAGATACCTATGAGTCATTTATCGCATGTGTGAATGCACATTTATAGTTGAGGCCATCTTCGCCGGACGTGGGGCCATGCTGCTTCACCCGAAGTCAAGCGGTCCTAATATTCACGGGCCCGCACAACCTTTAGCGCCGCGACGAACAGAATCGCCGCCAAGCCCAGCGAGAGCCCCAACGCAGTCCAGGGAATCCGGTGCGCGATGAGAGGCGAACCGTCGTTCATGGCTCTAAAGATGTTCGCGGAGGCCGGCACTGTTTTATCGGAAAGCCACCAGAGCGCGCCGATCGCAAGGATGCTGGCCCACACGCGCCATTGGTCTTCGAGAAAAGTCGCCAGCAGCACGCCGATGGCATAGAATCCCGACCCGCAGACAAGCAGAACTCCAGCATGTTCGAGCATCTCCACCGGAGTCGTTACGGCCCGCAGAACCGGAAACAGGATCCACATTCCATACCACATCGTTGCGATCGCAGCAGCCAGGACCAGCCATCCGAAACCCGCCCGGGTCATCAGCAACCGAAACCGGCTTTTGAAACGCGGGTTGCGTGGCGATTCCCGCCCCCGCGAAGAGCATGGGAATCGCAGCCGCGATGAACATGGCGCCACTCGATAGCGCAGCTAAGCCGGCCGGCCCACCGGTCCCGCGTAAATATTCCGCGATGAGAAACCACGCAATCCAGATGAAGGACATCAGCAGTCTGATTCGAGTTTCGAGCCATCCTTTGTACCAGAGCATGTGAGGCTTAATTATCTGTCGGCGATTTTTCCAAATGATCGACCACGATGGTTTCGACCGCAGACTTGCGGGCATCCAGCTTGAGTCCAAATTTCTCCATCGCCGTAAAGACGGCGGAGCCGCCGGGAGTGGCGGCCGCATCCGCTGGATTCGCGCTCGGCGGCGGAGCGGGCATCTGGGTACCCAGCGCAGCCGCGTTTCTCCTCGCAAGGAGTTGCAGATCCTCCATGGGAAGATCCAGCGTGACCTGATAGTTCCCTTTCAGCTCGGTCATGTCCAAGACCGGACGATCCACCATGGAAGTGAGCAGATCCACCATATAGGCGAGGCTCGTCTTGGTCAATTCCAGATGAACTCCGGAATCTGAGATGGATTGTTTTATGATCCCGGCTTGCCCGCCGCCCTGCATCACGGCTCCGCCCTTGCCGTCCTGAACGATTTTCATTGGTCCTTTTTCGGTGCCGAGCGTCATCGCTCCAGCGGAATCCGGAATGGGCGCATCCGGCTCCGACGACGCGGGCGTCAGCTTGGGACCGTTCTTGCCCACGATCAGCGCGTATACCGGCAGATCTTTCTTGTCGCGATGGATGGCAAGCTTGAAACGCTCCGCCAGCAGCGCCTGAAGCATTTCAGGAACCTGGTCCTCCGATACGCCCTCGGGAATCTTGGCCTGAATTTCGAATCGCTGCTGGGCCATCCAGTCGGGACCCTGAACCTGGTAGGCATTGACCCGATACGC
>Ga0209415_10001308_pt1 | contig 47657 bp, 48 predicted proteins | sample PeaSoiSIISIP2007_FD_187696 | JGI IMG/M metagenome (GOLD analysis project Ga0209415, IMG submission 187696) | Peat soil microbial communities from Weissenstadt, Germany - SII-SIP-2007 (SPAdes) (version 2) | ecosystem: Environmental > Terrestrial > Soil > Wetlands > Peat | place: Germany... | reverse complement strand
TTCAGTGGGTCGCCAGTGCCAGTCGCATTATCAGGAAGGTCAACAAATATAAAGGAATTTCAGAAACAGGAGACTAGCTGCATGGTCAGTAAGAACAACGCGGAAAAAGATCGCCCATTGGCCGCTCCAGTCCTGGCTGATCTCGTAGCGGATACGCACCACATCCGGCCCGATCGATGCCTGAACGTTCTGAATCGCCGCCTCGATTTCCGCGTGCTTTGTGATCGCAGGTGGTAGGATCATCTCGATCTCAGAGTACCGCTCCCTCGAGACATTTTACAATCTTGAAGCTCGTGTGCCGCTGCTGAACTTTTGAGCGGGTTACTGGGCACTCTTGCCGGCGGCGGTTTAGTCCTGCTTTGGTTTGCCGTGTTGGTGACCGATATCGGATTTCGCTGACAGGATTATGAAACGCAGGATGAAGGAGGAACAACGCGATCAATGTCGTCGATCTCTCTGGACGTGACGTTCCAATTTGGGAGAAACAGCCGCTGACGGCTAGCCCCGGGCTTTTTTCACTTCTTCGATCAATGCGGGCACCACTTCGAACAGATCGCCGACGATGCCGTAGTCTGCCACTTCGAAGATGGGGGCGTTGGCATCCTTATTGATGGCGACGATGGTTTTGGCGCCCTTCATGCCGACCAGGTGCTGGATCGCGCCGGAAATCCCAACGGCGAGATACATTTTGGGCGAGACGGTTTGACCGGAGCTGCCAACCTGCCGCTCCATGGGAAGCCAGCCGCTATCGCAGATCGGGCGCGAAGCTGCGAGTTCGGCGCCGAGCGCCTTGGCGAGTTCCTCAACGATCGGAATGTTGTCCTTCTCTTTGATGCCGCGGCCCACGGAAACAATGATGTCCGCCGACGTGAGATCCACGGCGCGGGCGGATTCGCGGAACGGCTCGTGGGGTTTGGCTCGAATGATGTCCGCGGTTAACTCAGGCGCGAAGCTTTCCACCTGCGATGTGCCGTCTGCCACCTGTTCCGCGCGAAAAGCCCCGGCCTGGATCGAAGCGAAATGCGGTTCGCCGCCGCCGAGTCTGACGTCCGCGTTCAGCTTGCCTTGAAAGAGCTGGCGAACAAAAATGGGCGCGCCCGATTCCACGCGGAAGCCGACCGCGTCGCTCACCAAGACTTGATGGAAGCGAGTGGCGAGCTTCGGCGCAAAGTCGCGGACTTGGTAAGTGTGAGGAAACAGGACGATCGACGGGCTGTGCTTCCGGATCAACTGCTCCAGCGCGGCCGTGAATCCGTCCGCGGTGTAAGTGGCGAGCAGCGCGTGTTCGACAGCATGCACATGATCGAGCTTCTTGCGTGCGAGTTCTTGGGCCAATGCGCCAACGCCCTGGCCCACTACAGCAGCGTAAACCTTGAGCCCTAGCTGCGCCGCCAACTGTTGGCCGGCTGCAAGAGTCTCCCAGGACATGCGGTGCCATGCGGCTTTTTCTGCCTGCGCTCCGCTGGGACGCTGCTCCATCACCACCAGCACGCCGCTCATATGTGTCGTCTCATATTACTCTGGCCTCGAAGCGCAGTTTCTCCACCAACTTCGCCGCGGCTTCTTTCGCGCTACCTTCGATCAACTGGGTCTGCTTGGTGCGTTGCGGGAGGTACACGCGCTCGATCGTCGCAGTGGATGCCGTGGTCACGCCCAATTCGGCCACCGTGAGCCGCTTCACTTCTTTCGTCTTGGCTTTCTTGATGCCCATCAGCGTCGCATAGCGCAGCTTGTTGATGCCGGATTGAATGGTAAGAACCGCGGGAAGCGGCATCTCGACATTCTGAAACCAGCCGTCTTCGAGCTCGCGCTTCACGCGGATGCCGGAGTCGATTTTTTCCACGGCCATGATAATGGTGCCATGCGGCAGCCCCAGGAGTTCGGCCATAACGACACCGGTTTGGCCGTAACCCAGGTCGTCGGATTGCAAGCCGGTCAGAATCAAATCTGGATGCTCAGCTTCGGCGGCTTTTGCCAGCAGCTTGGCCACGCCGAGGGTATCGAAGGCGGTTAGATTTTCTTCCTCGATGTGAATCGCGCGGTCGGCGCCTTTGGCCAGTGCCTCCCGGATGGTCTGCGAGGCGCGTGCCGGTCCGGCGCAGAGAGCCACCACTTCGCCTCCGTGCTTTTCCTTCAACCGCAGCGCTTCTTCGAGCGCGAAGGCATCGGGCTCGTTGATCTCAAAGCTGAGATCGTTCTCCTGAATCCAACGGCCGCTTGCATCGATGCGGAGTTGGGAGTCGCGCGAGGGAACTTGTTTGATGGAGACCAGGATTTTCATGAAGACCTACCAGGCGTCGGCACGAGTGCCGACGCGGCACGCAGAGTGCGTGCGCCACAATCAGCCTGCATATCGCTTGAAGATCAGGCAGCCGTTGGTGCCGCCGAAGCCAAACGAGTTCGACAGCGCGTATTCCATCTTCATGGGACGGGCTTTGTGCGGCACATAATCCAGGTCGCACCCTTCACCGGGAGCGTCCAGATTCACGGTGGGAGGCGCGATCTGATCGCGCAAGGCGAGCACGGTAATTCCAGCCTCCAATCCGCCCGCCCCCCCGAGCAGATGGCCGGTCATGGACTTCGTAGAACTGACGGCCAACTTATAGGCGTGCTCGCAAAAGACGCGCTTCAACGCGGTGGTTTCGATGCGGTCGCCCACTTCGGTGGAGGTGCCGTGGGCATTCACATAGTCGATCTTCTCAGGCTCAATGCCGGCGTCGCGGAGCGCCAGGCGCATCACGCGGAACGCTCCGTCGCCGTCCTCGGACGGGCTGGTGATGTGGTAGGCATCCGCGCTCATGCCATAACCGACGATCTCGGCCAGGATGTTCGCACCGCGGCGCCTGGCATGCTCGAGCTCTTCGAGGACCAGGATGCCGGAGCCCTCCCCCACCACAAAACCATCGCGTTGTTGATCCCAGGGACGCGAGGCTTTCTCGGGTTCGTCATTGCGTTGCGAAAGAGCGCGCATGGCCGCAAATCCGCCGATACCCATGGGAGTGATGCAAGCCTCCGCTCCTCCGCAGATCATCGCGTCGGCAGCGTCGCGTTGGATGATTTTGAATGAGTCGCCGATGGAGTGGGAACTGGTGGTGCAGGCCGTGGCGGTGGCTGAATTCGGCCCCTTGGCGCCGGTGCGGATGGAAACACAGCCAGCGGCCAGGTTAATGATGGTGGCCGGAATGAAAAACGGCGAGATACGGCTGGGACCTTTTTCAAGCAGCGTGCGGTGCTCGCGCTCGATGACCTCGAACCCGCCGATTCCGCTGCCGATGACTACTCCGACCCGTTCGGCGTTCTGCGAATCAACCTGGAGCCCGGACTGAGCGAGTGCGAATTCCGAAGCCGCGATTCCGAACTGGATAAAGCGGCCCATTTTTTTGATTTCTTTTCGCTCGATGAAGCGGGCTGGATCGAAGTTCTTGACCTCCCCGGCAATGCGGCAAGCAAAAGCGCCGGCGTCGAACTGTTCGATCCGGGAGATGCCGTTGCGCCCCTCGCAAATGGCTCGCCAGCTCTGGTCGGTGCCAATGCCCAGGGGGGTCAGCAACCCGACTCCTGTAACTACTACTCTGCGCGACAACAATAGCTCCCGGCGGCCTACTTCTTCTTTTTGTTCTCGATGTAGTCGATGGCGTCTTTCACGGTTGCGATTTTCTCGGCGTCTTCGTCGGGAATATCAATATCGAAAGCCTCTTCAAACGCCATAACCAACTCCACGATATCGAGCGAATCGGCGCCAAGATCGTCGACGAACGAGGCGCTATTGTCTACTTGTCCTTCATCCACGCCCAACTGCTCGACGATGATCTGCTTCACTCTTTGTTCAACCGACATGAATCCTCCCCACGATTCCTTGAAAAAAAGATATCTACAAACTCATTGATTCTAGCGATGGTAGCGGCAAGCCGCAACTGCGCCGGCCGAAACTGCGCCGATGAGGGGCCCGAGGTACGCTCCGATTTCACCGCTTACGGCCAGATCAAGAAACCCCCGTTTCTTGCAAGACCAATTGTAGCCCAGTCCGCCCTGTTGCCCAGCATACAGCCGCCAGGCCCGATCAGCCTTGCCAGAGCCCGGAGCGGCGGGCGACACTGAACCTGTGTCCATCGCCGAAGGGTTGGCAGGCCTGTAACCTCTATGAGTCGATTCGTGTATCTGCACGGTTTCGCGAGCAGCCCGAGTTCGCGAAAAGCTCGATTCTTTGAAGCGCGCTTCCACGAGCTGGGCATGGGCCTGGAAATCCCCGACTTGGCGGAAGACAATTTCAGGAACTTAACGCTCAGTGCGCAACTGAATTTGGTAGGACGATTGTGTGGTGGCGAGCCGGTTTCGCTGATTGGCTCGAGCATGGGCGGCTATCTGGCGGCGTTGTACGCCGCGCGGCATGACGAGGTCGAAAAGCTAGTGCTGCTTGCGCCGGCGTTCTCGTTCGCCTCGCGCTGGCCGGAAACGCTGGGCGAGCAAAAGATGGAGCAATGGAAGCGCACGAATACGCTTCGAGTGTTTCACTACGCCGAAGGCCGGGAGGTTGAGCTAGGTTATCAGCTCATTGAAGATGCGCTGCAATACGAGGCCTATCCCGACTACACCCAGCCAGCACTCATCTTCCAGGGCGTGCACGATACCGTAGTACCGCCCGAGTACGCCGAGACGTTCGCGGCGCTGCATTCGAATACGGACTTGCGGCTGTTGGATTCCGATCACGACCTGGTCAACGTGCTGGATGAGATGTGGAGGGAGACAGAGCAGTTTTTGTTTTGATTTACTCAGCCGGAAACTCGATTCGTTGGTAGATGCGTGCCAGCGGGATTGATATCCCAATCGATTCGATCCGCAATGTTTCGCCGACTGTCTGATAATCGTGAAAGGTCCAGGTATGGGCGTCGCCTCGGGTGAATTGCTCGATTCGAGGTTGATCCTGGTCGACAAGGACATAGTCGGTTAGCGATTCGATTTCCCGGTAGCGCCGAAACTTCACACCGCGATCGTAGTATTCCGTCGAAGGCGACAGAACTTCGAAGATGACCCTGGGGTTGAGCAGAATATCCTCGCGTTCGTCAGCCAACAGCGGCTTTCCGCATACGACTGTGAGATCTGGGTAAGTGTACATGCGAGGGGACACGCGAACACGAAGATCCGCGCTAAAAGCCCGACATTGAGTGCTACGAAGCATCTCCTCAAGGGCGACAACCAGATCGATCTGGAGGGCCGAGTGACGCAGGCTTCCGCCCGACATAGCGACCATTTCCCCATCCAGGAGCTCGCTGCGGAACTCGGCCGCGCGATCCAACGCCAAATACTCTTCGGCTGTTACCTTCGTGATCGGATTCGACGCCATAGTGTTACCTGATGGCAGTTTAGCATTCGGATAGGCCGCCACCCATCCGGGCAGCGTCGAGGCGGGATCTTCGAGCAGTTCCTGATAATTTCCGGCAGTCCGGCTGACGGCAATACTCTTACCGAACTCGCACGCACCGCTCGTCGCCGGAAACCGCGCGCGCCACAACCTCGACACTACCGGGCCAACGCAGGTTCTCGGTGTGGATTTCCCATGAAACGTTTGCCGAAGATCTTTGTCTTTGTCTATAGCATTTGCATAACGGGATGGTGGGGCGTGACGATATGTTTGGTGGGAATTGCTAAACTGAGATCTTAACGGAATGGTTGTCAGGATACGCCTTAGTTCCGGAACCAGAGTGCGGCGGAAGCGGCGCAAGAACCAGCATGTTGCCCTAGCGACAGCGTCCTTGCTCACGCCGGCGGCCGTCATGGCTTGCGCGCTCGCGCTTTGGCGATTGGCGGCCGATCTGAACGCTACAGGGCAGTTTCCCATTCCCAGCGGTCTGTTCTCCCACTGGCAAGTTTGGCTGACGCTTGCGGCTTCGCTTCAATTTTGCGCGACTCGTCTGAACCGCTATGGAAAACCACCAGCGGTGCTTCCGGAATCGGTAGACGAACCTGAGCGCAAGCTAGCCAACTCCTGATACCTGCCTTCTTCTGCACGTCTCTGTGCGTCAGCATTGAAAGCCTTAGTACTTCCAGCCTGTGGCAGCGCGCCACACCCGGTGCACCGCCTGCGCGCATTTCTCCGCTTCATCGCACCGACATGCTGAGGCTAACCTGCGATGAACTCACGGCGTGCGTCACGTATCTGAATTCAGGAAACTTTGGAAGGACTCGTGCATCCACTGGAAATAGAGATTCGGAGGCGCATGGCTTTTCTCAAAGTTGGACTCACACCGCAACCCGCGGTGGCACGGGCTCGATCTGGTGTCGCTGCAAACACTTCGGAGAGCACAATCAAGTCGGAGTTTTGGTTTGAGGGTGCAACGGCGCTCATCACTCAGGGCTTCGCCATCAAAACTCTCAGGCAACTGGCGGACGTTCTCGTCGCCCTGTTGACACCCGCGGCCCTGGTGGCGCTGGCGATGGGAATATGGCGTGTGGGCATGGATCTCGGATGGGCCGGGGCATTCCTGATCTCCGGTGGTTTCTTCTCTCACTGGCAGGTATGGATTGTTGTCTCTATTGGTCTGAAGATGCTTTCTTCCACACTGATTGCCTGGGGCTCGCGAACCAGCAAATTTTCCGAGGAAAACTGACCTCCATTCTGATATTCTGAGTTTAAGGCGAGTCTTCGGTTCATGTCCTTCCGCAGCAGAACTCGATCCATCGGCGCGTTCTACATTCCCGGCTTCCCCAAAGGCGTCAAGTGGCTGTTAATCAGCAATGTCGCCATCTTCATCGTCACTTTCTTCGCCGAACGGGTTGGGGCGTCAGGCCCGCTTATTCTGCTGAAGCTCATCCCCATCGCGGTGGTGAAGGACTTTTTCGTATGGCAGTTGGCGACATACGCGTTTCTTCACCAGGGTTTCGGTCACATCATCTGGAACATGCTAGCGCTTTGGATGTTCGGCGCCGACATTGAACGTGTTTGGGGAACGCGTCGCTTCGTGCAGTTTTACTTTTTCTGCGCCGTGGGTGCAGGCATCTGCGTGGTGATCCTGAATTACCTTCTGCCGTGGGGCAACCCGAGCTTGCCCACCATCGGCAGCTCTGGCGCTATTTTTGGCATCCTTCTCATCTACGCCATCATGTTCCCGGACCGTGAGATCCTGTTCGGCTTCCTGATTCCCATCAAAGTGAAGTGGTTTGTCACGATCATCGGCGCGGTCGCGTTTCTCAGCTCTTTCGGGGTCAACAACGGCGTCAGCAATTTTGCACATTTGGGTGGACTGTTGTTTGGTTATCTTTTCCTCAAGACGCCCAGTCTGCAGTTCGATCCCGTCGCGCCAATCCGCAGGCAGTATCGGGAATGGAAGCTGCAGCGCGCCAAGAAGAAGTTTCAGGTGTATCTGCGCAAGCAAGGCTCCGGGCGCGGGCCCAGGGTTAACTAAAGACCAGAAGGGTCACCGAGCGGCCGGCTGAGGGAAGGCCGGCTGGTGGGCCGCCACCCGAAACGTCGTCCGGCAACTCCAAGGTCAACTAAAGGTTTAAAATGGAGTGCGTGGGCGGAAGCCACAACACTCCCGCGGTGATTGTTATGAAATACCTGAAAGCCGGTCTGGCGGCCGCCGTCGTAATCGCACTCGGCGCAATTTCGTTCCACGCCGCGTTCGCGCAACAAGGGCCCGGATCGGATTCTTCGGAAACGGTGGCCAGGCCGAGAAAGAAAAACCCGCCTGTCGACACGGCTCCGGTGGTCGATTCGACCGAGCCGGCCGCCCAACCCGCCAATCAACCCAGCAAAGCTTCACCCGCGAATGACGAGCCCGCCGTTGAAGAGCCGAAGATTCCTTCCAAGTTCACGAAGAAGGATAAAGACCTCCCGGCGGACACTCCCACCTTCAGCAGCGATGTCAACACTGTGGAGTTGGACGTGGCGGTGCTGGACAACAAAGGGCAGTTTCTTCCCGGCATTCCCAAGAATAACTTTCGCGTGCTGGAGGACAACGTCCCGCAGCAGATCGCCAGCTTCAATGTCAACGGCGACGCGCCCATGACGGTCGCGATGGTGATCGAGTTCAGCAACCTGTTTCAGAAGTATTATTCGCAAGGGTGGTATCAGACTCTCGTCGCCTCTTACGGTTTCGTCGAAACACTGAAGCCGGAGGATTACGTGGCCATCATCGCTTACGACCTGCGCTCGGAGATTCTGTGTGACTTCACCACAGACCGGGGCAAAGTTCAAGAAGCGATGCAACGCTTGCGCATTCCAGGGTTCTCGGAGGCTAACCTCTTCGACGCTTTGGCCGATACCTCGCAGCGTATGAGCAACATCGAAGGCCGTAAGGCGATCCTTCTGCTCGCTTCCGGGCGCGATACTTTCAGCAAGCTGACGTTCGACAAAGCCAGAAAGGCGGTGCAAGAAGCCGGCGTTCCCATTTACGCCATCAGCATGCTGCAGTCCATACGGGTCATGGCCGAGCCCTACATGAGCGATACCCAACGGCTGGATTTCCTCCAAGCCGACAACGAAATGAATACCTTCGCGCGCGAAACCGGCGGCCAGGCGTTCTTCCCGCGCTTCTTCGGCGAGTTCCCGAACATCTTCCAGAGCGTTTCCGCGGCCCTGCGAAATCAATATTCTCTGACTTACCAGCCCTCCAATCAGGCCAAAGACGGCCAATTCCGCAAGATCAAAGTGGAGTTGGTGGATCCTCAAACCGGCGCCGCGTTGAAAATCACCGCGAACGGAAAGCCGGTCAAGTACAACGTAGTCGCAAAAGCCGGATACACGGCGCCACGCGCGGTGGAGTAAATTTCGTCTTTGGCGCTACGCCCGAAAACGACACCCTTCATTCATCGCAAGTCAAGCTCTCGATCTTTCGACTTTGCAAGCTGATAGAAATCCGTTGACAGTGCTATTACAGCTCTGTTAAGTTCGGTGGGTCCTTTCGATGGCGAACTCACCTTCTCAGAATCCAAGCGGGCGGATTCTCTTAGTCGACGACAACAGTTTGGGATTAGCGGCGCGCCGCAGCGTGTTGGAGGAGCTGGGTCATCAGGTGCTGACCTGCGGCAACGCGGCCGAAGCGCTCGAGTTTTGCGGCAAACAGCGCTTCGATGTCGTTGTCACCGATTACAAGATGCCGAAGATGAATGGCGTCGAACTGATCGGGCGCTTGAGAAAACTGCATCCGGCAATTTCAGTAATCTTGATCTCCGGCTTCACCGATACGCTGGGGCTGGATGAGGCCTCGACGGGCGCCGACATCGTCCTGCAGAAGAGCAACAATGAAGTCGGCCAGCTGATTCGGGCGGTGAATCGCCTGCTGCGCAAGCAGCATCAACCGGCGAAGAAACCGACGGGATCGCAACCGAGTTCGAAAACGGAGAAGCGCAAGACGCGCTAAGACAACCTACCGCGGAGGCGCACCGCGCTCTCGGGGTAAAGTAATAGTAGATGCCGCTACGCGCGTGGATCGTCCTCACACTCTCGATCCCGCTCTCCATCTCAGTTTCGAGCGCCGCGACTCGAGCCAAAGTTCCGAAAAAGCCCGCCGACAAAACCATTAATCCGTCCGTCCGGCAGTGGACGCGGTCCATGAGTTTGCGCGACAAGGCGGCACAGCTCATCGTCGTGCCGATCTATGGCGAGCTCGCCAACACACGATCGGCGGAGTATCGGAAGTATCAGCACCTGATCCGCGATCTTCACGTGGGCGGCGTCATCGTAACCGGGCATTCGCTCGCGGGCGGTGTGCGGAATGCCGAGCCTTACGCCATGGCCGCGCTGCTGAACCGTTTACAGAAGCTGGCGAGAACACCGCTGTTTGTGGCCGCGGATTTTGAGCGGGGCGCATCCATGCGCGTGAACTCGACTACGGCGTGGCCTTACAGTATGGCGTTCGGCGCGGCGCAGGACCTCGCCGGCGTTACCGAGGAAGGAGCGGACACCGCTCGCGACGGTCGTGCCATGGGGGTCAACTGGGTGTTCGCGCCGGTAGCGGACGTGAACAATAACCCGGATAATCCCATAATCAACATCCGGTCGTTCGGTGAGAACCCGGAGGAGGTGGCAAAGTACGTCGAAGCCTACATCAACGGCGCGCATTCCGATCGCAAGAATCCGGTGCTGGTAACCGCGAAGCATTTCCCGGGGCATGGCGACACAACCGAAGACAGTCACCTGGCGCTGCCGCGATTGGAGGCCGATCACGATCGAATCGAAGCGGTGGAATTGACGCCGTTCCGAACCGCGGTCGCGGCCGGCGTGGACGCGGTGATGACCGCACATTTGGCCGTTCCGGCGCTTGAACCGGACAACGTACCCGCCACCGTGTCGAGGAAAATCATCACGGGCATTCTGCGGGACGAACTCGGTTTTCATGGGCTAGTGGTCACCGATGCGATGGACATGCAGGGTCTGGCGGCGATGTTCAATTCAGCCGAAGCATCGGTGCGCGCCATTGAAGCGGGCGCTGATGTGCTGCTGATGCCGAAGCACCCCGAGGAAGCGATCCGGGGCTTGGTGGCGGCAGTGCAAGAGGGCCGGATCAGCCGCAAGCGCCTGGATGAAAGCGTCAATCGCGTGCTGGCGGCCAAAGCTCATCTCGGCCTGAAGAGCAAGAAACTGGTGGACCTGGAGGCGATCGCCGACGTGGTGGATTCGCCGGAATCCGATGAGCGCGCCCAGGAAGTTGCCGATCACGCCGTAACCCTGGTGAAGGATTCCGCCGATTCGCTGCCTCTACGCCATCCGGAAAGCGCTTGCCTGATCGCCCTCACCGAGGGGCGGCGCAGCCAGCAGGGGATCCGTTTGATCGATGAAGTGAAGAAACGCGCGCCCACTGTAACCACTACGGTGCTCGACCCCGGCATGAGCAAAGCCGATCTGGACCAGGTGAGCGAAAAGACTGTGAGTTGCACCGAGATCGTCGCGGCTGCGTACGTTACTGTCGCCGCCTATCGCGGCAATGTCGTTCTGGCCGGCGGTTATCCGGATTTTCTGAACGGTCTGATCGCGGGTAAGATTCCCGTGACGCTGGTGGCGCTCGGCAACCCGTATCTGGTGCGCGGCTTTCCGAATGTGAGCGCCTACCTCACTACTTATAGCCCCACGCCAACCTCGGAGACCGCTCTCGCCAAGGCGATCTTCGGCGAAATCGCGATCACGGGCCACTTGCCGGTCACCATCCCCGGCGTGGCGAAGCTAGGAGATGGCATTCAGGTTCCAATGGCAAGTCCGGTGGTGAGAGGATTACCAGCACAACAATGACAGAGATCACGTGGCTTGGTCACCCGACCGTTCAATTTCCCGCTGGCGAAAAAGTTCAAACCGAAAGTAGTCGCAATTTGTGAAGCTTGTGTCTGGCTGACTTCAAAGGGTGTGGAGACCTGCAGCGGCATGAGCAAGGGCGGCACGCAGGAGTTCGGCCCGCTCAAAGCTACGATGACTCATGCCATCCACAGCTGCGGCATTCAGGACGGCGACCAAATCCTCTATGGCGGCGAAGCGGCCGGCTACGTGCTGCACTTGCCCGACAAGCGCTCGATCTACTTTGCCGGCGACACCGCGGTGTTCTCCGACATGCAGCTCATCGAGCAGTTGTACAAGCCCGACCTGGCGTTCCTGCCGACCGGCGATTTCTACACCATGGGCACGCGCGAGGTCGCGCTCGCCTGCCGTTGCTGAATGTCAAGACGGTGTGGCCGCTCGAAATCGGCAAGCCTGTGAAGTGGTGGCTGGCGGCCGGCCATCTGGCGCGCCGGCCTCAGCTCCCTTTGGTACTTTTGCGGCACCTCCAGTTCCCTCAATTTCGGTACCGATAGCCCATTTCACCTAGGGTCCCGCGAATGCGATAAAGAACCATGGCTAAGACAGAACGCAGGGGAGCCTACAGAACAACCGCCGACTCGCCTCTCATTCGTGTGGAAATTAAGGACGGCATAGGCAACCCGCGCTGGGTGGCTGCCAACCTGGTCGATGTGATCGGCGGCGGATGCGGCCTGGCCTTGATGACGCGGCTCAAGTCGGGGTCCACCGTTGTCTTGCGCGGCAAGTTCGGCAAAAACGGCGCCACTGAGCATCTGAGAGCCGGTGTGAAATGGTGCGTCGCAAGGACCGACGGCACGTTCCGCGCGGGTCTGGAATTTCTGGACAATCGTACCGCTTTTCAGCCGGGAGGCCAATGGACTAACTCCACCAATCCGGCTACGCTGGACTGTTATGAAGTGATGCAATTGAGCCCCAGTGCCGACGCGGAGACCATTTCTCGTGTCTATCGAATGCTCGCGTTTCGATACCATCCCGACAACGCCGAAACCGGGAATAGCGAGATGTTCCTCCGGCTTTCCGAGGCGTACCAGATCCTGAGCGATCCCGAAAAGCGCACCAGCTACGATATGCGTCGTCGGGGCGCCAACCGGGTTCGCGGGAAGAATTCAGATCAGCCCCCGCCCTCCGCCGGAACCAAATGGGACAAGCGAATAAATCCCGAGGCCATCACGGAGGCATACTTGGGAATCTCTCTCGGGGCCGCCCAAGGCGCAGTCTGTTGGGAAGGTTGAGCGGTACCAGGGAAACGCGTCTCGCGCGGCAGCCTCCCTACCCTGCGCTACCATAAAATTAAATGGGTCTTCTAATCGTCGACGACGACGTTGAGTTGTGTTCTTTGCTCAAGGAGTTCCTGGAGCGCGAGAGCTTCACGGTGCAATGCATTCACGACGGCCGCGCCGCGCTCGACGCTTTGCAACCGAGAGACGGTGCGCCACAGGGTCCGTATGACCTGATCGTGCTGGATGTGATGCTGCCCGGCCTGGATGGTTTTGAAATTCTGAAGCGCCTTCGCCTCACCAGCCGCGTCCCGGTGTTAATGCTGACAGCGCGCGGCGAAGACGTCGATCGCATTGTGGGCCTCGAGCTCGGCGCCGACGACTATCTTCCCAAGCCGTTCAACCCTCGCGAACTGGCGGCGCGCGTGAAAGCCATTCTCCGGCGCACGGAAGCCCGCGTGAATCGGGGCAAGGTGGAAGTGAACGGAGTAGCGCTCGACCCCGGCTCGCGCGAAGTAATCTGCGACGGCAAGCCGGTGGAAGTGACCACCCTGGAATTCGATATCCTGGAACAACTGATGCGCAATGCCGGCCGGGTTGTATCGCGGGACGGTTTGATGGAGAGCCTGTATAACCGCAAAGCCACGCCCTTCGATCGTTCCATCGACATGCACGTGAGCCATCTGCGCCGCAAGCTGGAGAGCAGCCGGCCGGTGATCAAAACCATTCGCGGCGTCGGGTACCAGTTCTGCCAAAGCCCGGAAGATGCGGCGGCGGGATGAAGGTTGGCCTTATGAGATCGTTGTTTGCAAAGACTTTGCTGTGGTTCCTGGCGACAACTGCGGTTGCCATCGGCGGCATCATCATCACGACCGCCGCCACTTTCAGCTCCACCGAAGGACGCGGCCCGTTTAGCATGCTGCTGAGCGTGCAAACGGAGCAAGCCAAACGCGCGTACGAGAGCGGCGGCCGGGAAGCGTTGGCCGCGGAACTGGCAAAATTTCAGCAAATTACCCAATTTCAGGTGCTGTTCACCGACGCTCAAGGCACGGACTTGCTCACCGGCAAAGCCCATCCGGAGTTGATGACCTTGCCCAAGACGCGCAACCGTTGGCGCCTCGCCTTTCTATTCGGCGGACCGCTGCCGATCATTGCCCGGCAAGACTCCACGCACCAGTACCGGCTCTTCTTCATCGATCAACGCCGCAGTTGGACGTTTTTTTTCCTGCAGCCGCAGCATCTATGGATCATCGGGCTGGTGGTGCTGTTGTGCTACGCCTTCGCGTATCATCTCACTTCGCCCGTGAGCCGGCTGCGGCGAGTGGTCGATTGTTTCGGACACGGCGATTTCTCGGCCCGCGCGCCGGCTAATCGCAAAGATGAGCTGGGGGAATTGGCGCGCAGCTTCAATCAAATGGCCGGCCGCATCCAAACGCTGCTGGCTGCCGAGCGCCGCCTGCTGCTCGACATTTCGCACGAATTGCGCAGCCCGTTGGCACGCCTGGGTGTTGCCGTGGAGCTGGCGCGATCCGGCGAAGATCGCGAGCACATGCTGGACCGCATCCAAAAGGAAGCCGACCGCTTGAATGAATTGGTGGGCGAACTGCTCCAGGTGACGCGGGCGGAGTCAGATCCCTCCATGCAAAAGACCGAGACCGTGCAGCTGGACGAACTGCTGGCCGATCTGGTCTACGACTCACTGCTGGAAGCCAAGGCCAAGGATTGCACTCTGCTTTTGAAGGCGCCCGTGGCGGCCATCGTGGTAGGCGACGAAGAGCTGATACGGCGGGCGCTGGAAAACGTGATCCGCAATGCCATCCGGTATGCGCCGCGCGGCACCGCGGTGGACATCGAGCTGACGAAGTCCCAAGCTACCGCGGTGGTCAGCGTTCGCGATTACGGCCCCGGCGTTCCCGACGAGGCGCTGACCAGGATCTTCGATCCGTTCTACCGCGTCGATTCGGACCGCAACCGCGCCAGCGGCGGCCTCGGCCTGGGACTGGCGATTGCGCGGCGTTCGGTGCAATTGCACAAAGGCAAACTCACTGCCCAGAATGCGCGTCCGGGCTTGCTGGTGACCATGGAATTCCCCATCGGCCCAGCGGACGGGAAGGCGCCTTCTTCTCAACCGGCTTCGGCTGCTACTCCGGTTTCAGCAACTTGATCGCGGAAGGCAACTGGAATAGGTCGGCGGCGGCCTTTTTGTTGTTCACCTCCACCGAAGTCGAAAAAATCTCGTAGATTTTCTCGCCGTTGCGGCCGCGCTCGATGGCGAAGGGCCACTGGACGCCGTCTCCGGTATCGCGGTATTTCGTGAAATGTGTGACCTCCTCATTCCTGTCTTTGGTAACCGGATCGCGACGGAAGAAAGCCTGCCGCACCGGAAGCTTGGTGATCTGATCGAAGTCGACGGTGGTAGTGAGATTGTCTGCATCGGTTAAGTCAACGATGTCAACCGGCCGGTTCTCGATCACGTCGGAGCCTTTGGACTCGAAGATCCACCCGGGCTCGTGCAGCCGCACGCGGAGGATATAGAACACGTCGCGCAGCGTGGTCTCCTTGTAGCGGGCGAACCGGTCGGCCGGCAGCGGTCGCGCACCGCGATAGGTGACATCCCAAGCTTCTTGGTCGGTGAATAGAACGCCGTAGTCCTGCTTCTTGTCGTAGTTGTCGCGCTCGTGCTGCGCCAGGTTATGCGCAGTGTCGGTCACGCCGGAATCGTAGCGCGTGTAGATGGTCGCGATACTCAAACCCGTAAGGCGCTCACGATAGAACGAGTACGCGCGGCCGGTTTCCACGCGGCTTTGCATATTCAGGTAGCGATCGCCGCCCAGCGCCTGCAGGCACTCGTCCACAACACGTTTGCCGCGCTGCTCGGCAGTTTCGGCACCGAGTAGTGGCGCGGCAAGGAGTACCGCGAGGAGAATCCGTGTCATTGTGGAGGGGCCGGGGGATGAGTCGCCGAGGGATTAGGGGCCGCGGGCTTTGCCACCATAGGCGGTGTGATCGCGGGTCTTTGCCCGAGTGTTTCCGCAGTCAACCCCGAATTAATCTTGTAGTCTTGGACTGCGACGCCCGCGAACTTTTTGCCGCCTTGCATCACCGACCACTGGAACGGAAGATGGAGCCCGTCCACATCCCGCCAGTCCGAATAGATTTCTTCCACAGCGGCGCCACCTTCGGCGGGCGACTGCTGATAGGCAAGCTTGGCGGGTAGCCCGGTCTTTTCATCCACCGTAATGCGGACGCTGTCGCCGTCTTTTGACGAGATTTCGAGCACTCCATCCGCACCTTGGTTCTCCGTGCGATCGGCATCGCGATCGCTGAGCGCCAGGGTCACGATCCACCGGAACGCCTCTCCACGGATTTGTTTCATCACGGGCGCGGGCGCAGGGCCGAAACCCTGCATGGAGGCGATCCAGCCCGAGGTTCCATCGGAATACACGGACTGTTTCAGAAAGGGAAGCTCGTTGTCCTGCCGGACGGTGGAAGGGGCGATGAAAGAGTTGGTTTGCTTCACTTTCATCGATGCACCGGGAGTGAACACTTCGAGATCGGCGTGAAACTGCAGATCTTTGACAGCAGCCAGCTTGTCGGCGCCGCCCAAGGCTTGTTGCACTCGCTCTAAGGCTGTCTTGCCCTTGGTGAGCGATGCTGGATCGGCCTGCGCGGCCTGGGACTCGGTGTCGGTAGGGCCGATACATTGAAGTGGAAAGACCGCGCCTGAGACTATATTCGGAAGGGCCGTAGTCGGAATAGCTTCACCCAATCCTTTGGTTTGGTAGTTAACACCACGGCTCTCGAGAAAGTCCCGGATGACAGAGGTCTTCAGCGCGAAATTGACATTCTCCGGAACGTCGCCGATGTTCTTTGCCGCCCAGAGCGCGGACAGCTTCGAGGTTACGATACCCACAACATTTCCGGATACGTCCACCAGCGGCCCACCGCTGCTTCCGGGCTGGACCGGAGCGGTGAACTGAAGGGATCGCGCGTCGTCGCCCAAACCAGCTAGCGCGCTTATATTCCCCGTGGTCATGTTCAACGACGTTGAGATTACTCCCTGGAGCGGATAGCCAAACACCGCTACCGCCTCACCAAGTTGGACCCGTGCACCGTCCCTAAGGGAAAGGACGGTACCAAATGTACTCTGGACCTTGAGCAGAGCGAGGTCGTTCTGAGCGTCCAGCGAAACAACCTGGGTTGGCAACTCCACGCCTCCGATTCTCGCAGTGACCGTGCCACATGTAGAGACCACATGCGCGTTTGTCAGAATGTGGCCTCCGAAGCTAACCGCGAAACCCGTGCCGGTTGCAGCCAGCTTGTCGGCGCCGCCCAAGGCTTGTTGCACTCGCTCTAAGGCTGCCTTGCCCTTGGCCTGCGATGCCGGATCGGCCTGGGCGGCCTGCTGCTTTGGCTCGGGAATCGTCAGGTCGATCGGCTCTACCTTCATGCCCAGGCTTGTCAGCGGCGTCCCGAAGTCCTTCGGATTGCCGACGGCGACGTAGCTCAAGTTCTTCGGCTGAAAATGTTGTTGCGCCACGCGCAGAACGTCGGCTTTGGTGACGGCCGCAATCGCCTTCTGATACTGGAAGATAAAATCCTTGGGATAACCATAATATTGGTAAATCATCAGCCGGTTGATGGTTTTGCTCGGCCGGTCGAAATTGAAGACAAAGCCGTTGAGCACCGTGTCCTTGGCGGTCTGTAGTTCCTCGTCGGCGACTTCGGTGGTGCGGATTTTCTCCAGCTCTTCATCAATCGCTTTCAATGTATCCACGGTGTGCGCCGATTGTGTGCTGCCCGAGATGTCGAACGTCCCGGGGTGATCGTAATTGGCGGCCCAATTGGCGGAGATGTTATAAGCCCAGCCGTGCTTCGTCCGTACGTTCTGAAAAAGCCGGCTGGAGAATCCGCCGCCCAAAATCTCAGCCGCCACTTCGAGCGCGGGATAGTCCTTTTCTCGCAATTCGCCGCCCAATTCCCCCACGTGAAAGAATGTTTGGGTGGTGTCTTCTTTCGACGCCAAATACATACCCGGCGCGGGCTTCTCTTCCACTTTAGGAAATGCCGGAACAGCCGGTTGCGTGTAATTCCAGGCGCCGAAAAGCTGCTCGATTTTGGCCTTCATATCGCTGATTGAAAAGTCGCCGATCACTTCCATTGTGATGTTGGCCGGGAAGTAGTAGCGATGATAAAAGTCAATCAGATCCTGACGCTGGATGTTGTCAATGTCGGCGTATTCGATCATCCAGCCGTACGGCGTATTGCGCCCGTAAACGATGTCGCTGAACTCACGCTGGGCAATTCCATCGGGATCGTCGTTGCGGCGCGAGATTTCGCTGCGCGATTGCGTCTTCGCCAAATCCACTTTGTCCTGGCGAAACTCGGGCGAACTAAGCAGATCGCGGAAGATAGCCAGCACCTGATCGGTGTTTTCTTTCAGGCAGGAAAATGAGAGCGTGCCATTGGTCTCGCCGATCTGGCTTTCGATGGAGGCGGCCACGTTCTCCAGATCCTGATCGAGCTGATCGCCGGTGCGCGCCTTCGTGCCGCCCGAACGCAGCACCTCGCCCGTGATCCCGGCAAGCCCCTTTTTGTTGGGCGGATCGAAGAGATTGCCGGTATGGATCAAGGCGGCTCCGCTGATCAAAGGGAGTTCATGATCCTCGAGCAGCAGCACCTTCATTCCGTTCGAGAGCGTGATCTCGGTGGGATCGGGAACCTTGAGCGGAGGAAGCGGGGGATATTTCAGATCCTTGTAAGAGGGCAGTGCGATCGCGCGACGCACTTCGGTCTGCGCGCCGGCAGCCAGGCAAAGCGCCAGGGAGAGAATCAGCGTCTTCATTTCGCCTCGCCTTCTGCATTCGAGAGAGGATTCGCGCCGGCCGGCGGCCGAACGGTGTAAACCACGGTGCGAGTTTCCGGCACCAGGTACTGCTTGGCAACTCGCATCACGTCGTCAGCCGTCACCTTGTCAGTCTCATCGATGCTGGTAAACAGCTTGCGCCAATCGCCGTAGTTCGCGTAGTAGAACGTGAGCGCATCCGCCATGCCGGCGTTGCTGTCCAGCCGGCGGATGAGCGAGGCGCGGACTTTGGTCTTGATGCGTTGCAGCGTATCGTCGCTGACCTTTTGCGTCTTCAGGCGTTCGATGATTTCACCGCAGGCCTTTTCGTTCTCCTCCACGGTGTGGCCTTGATTCGGCACCAGGAAGAACAGAAACAGATTGGGATACTTGCCCCCTGGGAACGAGGCATACGCCGCAGCCCCGAGCGCGATCTTCTTATCGCGAACCAGGTCGGTGAACAGCAGGCCAGTGCGCTCTCCGGCCAGGATCTCGCCGAGGACGTCGAAAACGGTATCGTCCTTGTCCAACTGGTTCGGCCGTTTATACGCCATCACCATAAAGGGCTGCGCGGGCGATTCCACTTCCACGCGCTTCTCACCCTTCTGTACCGGCTCGACGGTGCGCGGACCACTCGGGAGCGGCCCAGACGGCAAGATCGAAAAATATTTGTCGGCAAGGCGACGGCACTCCTTGGGATCCACATCGCCGGCAATGCCGATCGTTATATTCGCGGGCACATAATACTTCTTGTAAAACGCAATAGCTTCCGTCAGCCGGAAGTTTTCGATGTCGCTGGCCCATCCGGCGGACGTGTTCCTATAAGGATGGGCGGCAAATGCCGTGGCCTGGAGCGCCTCCACCAACTGTCCCTGCGGGCTGGATTCTATACGCATGCGCCGCTCTTCGCGCACCACGTCGCGCTCCTTATAGAATTCGCGAAATACCGGATCGTAAAAGCGCTGCGATTCCAGCAGAAACCATAGCTCCAGACGATTGCGCGGAAAATTATAGAAGTAATTGGTCGAGTCTTCGCCCGTGCTCGCGTTCATTCCAACGCCTCCGCTGGCTTCAATCAGCTCCGGATACGCATTCGGGATGACGTAGCTATCGGCCTTCTCCATGGCGGCCTTGAGCTGCTGCTGAAGATCCGCCAATTTCTTCTGGTCAGCCTTCAGCCCCTTATTGCGTTCGGCATCGTACTGGTCGTAGATGTGCTCCACTTCGTCCATGGCTTTGCGCTCGAGCGGGTAGTTCTTGGTGCCGATCGTCTCGGTCCCTTTGAAGGCCATGTGCTCGAACATGTGCGCGATGCCAGTCTCGCCGCCGGGGTCGTCTACCGATCCGGCATTGACATAGGAGTGGAATGAGACCACCGGGGCTTCATGACGCTCGAAAATAATGAAGTGTAGTCCATTGCCGAGGGTGAACTCGGTGACCCGCTTCTCAAAATCTTTCAGTGATTGCGCTGTCAGCAACAACGGGCACAGCAACAAAAGAGCGAACCGGAGTGTAGGTGATTTCATGCGGGATATAGGCGCTCCTGAAGATAGCCTACTAATTATTGTAACGAGCGCGGGCGGGATTGGGTTTCAACCGTAGGTTGTGTCTGGAGACAACGAAGAGGCGCAGGAAATCTCCGGCAGACAGTCGGCGGCGCTTCGGCGAGTCGATGACTCGGGGGCATCCAGGGAAAGCGTTCACAGGAGTGTTCACTTGCCGAGGAAGTTTCTTCCAAGGACGCCGCTTGCTCGGACGCGCCCCGCGCCAGCGATTGGCTCGAGACTGAAATCTGGCCTACCGCGCCGGTCACTTGCGTCGAACTCTCCACGATCGAACGAACGATCGCCAGAAGTTTGCCGCTGATTCTCGATACTAGGAAATAAACTCCGAAACCGACGCAAATTGCCAACGGAAGTAGCCACAATGCCGCCTGGCCCAAGCCGGCACGCACCACGGCGTCCACTCGGTCCAATTTCGAGCGCAGCAGGAATATCCCATGCCGATCGCCCTCTCGCAAGCCTTCCATGTGGAAGCCGAGCATGTCTTTTCCATCTTTGTTGGGGCTGTTGGCGGCATCGCCATGACAGACGAGGCAGTCTGCGCTCAGCGCAATCGGCCGCGCGTAAATGACCTCGTTCGCCTTTTCGTTAACTTCAAAATACTCCGGAAGTTTGTTGGTCTCCATCAAGTTGAGAATGCGTTCCTCGTCCGGACGCGGGGTGTTGTTTGGATTCCGCGGATTGTGGGCCGGCACCCGGAACTCGTAGCCTTCCTTGCTGGCCACGTCGGTGATGGAGTCCCATGCCGCCACCACCGGCACCGTCTTGTAGAGTTTGGTCAGCTTGTAATCGGACACTCCCGCTGCCTCCGCTTTGAGCTTGGCATCGTCGAACATGCCGGCACGGCGCATGGCCGAGATGGATTGGCGGGTATTTTCCGCGCTAAGGATGGTAGCGCGCATAGTGGTCTCGCTCTGTTCGATGCCCTGCCGCCGGATCACCGATCTCTGAATGAGGAAGCCAGCGGCGGCGGTTACAAATACCGATGTTACAGCCACCACGATAATCTTCGTTCCAAGCACCATAAGCAACCGTCCGCTCGACTGGCAAATACAGGGTCTTTCCACCCCGACAAAGATATCGGCCACTTAGGGCGAGAGTCTTAAGGTTTTGTTGGAAGTTCTCGCAGGTCTCGAGTTGCCGGGCGTCGCGGCGCCGCCGGAGAAGTAGCGGTCACTTGTGCTCTTGCTCAAACTGATGAATGATGGATGACGTGAGGGCGTGTAACTCACGCGGTAGTCGTACTCGCAGCGTCAGCAGGTTGGGAGTCTGACCTTCCAGGATTGCAACGCCGTCAATCGGATCGTCATTCGCTCGAAGCCGGCGCATTGTGCCAAGGCCCTCGGAGTGGGGCGCTGTTTGAAACTGAACGAGCCGGTCCGTTTGGACAATCAACTTATCTTTTGGGTATAGGCCAAACTTGTACGCACTCGCTGGTTGGTCAAACATCTCCATCAGGTCTTCTACAAAGGCCCTACGGGCGGGGAAGACTCGCGCGATCACTTGAGCAACGTCGAATCTTCCGGATGTGCCTCCAAAGACCTCATCAACTTCTACCGATGCTCCTTCTATCCCGCGCCACTGCGGACCGAACAGAAACTTGATGGGCTGGGGTGAGATGAACAAGGAAGATCCGCCCGATCCGATAATTCCATAACAATACCAGCCGAGCGGAGCGATAACGGCCGAGGTTACTTCGGCTTTGTAGTAAGCGAGTCTCCTCGCCGTACGTGCCTCTATCTGAACTACTTCGTCAGTTCCTTTCGGCGGTTCAACAGGATCCAACTGCGTGTCGGCTCCGCATCCCACGAACGGAACGCGAACCGTCTGCGCCAGCAGCCCCGAGGAAAAAAGCGCAATCAGAAGAGCAGCGCTATTCCGCAAATCGCACCCCCAACCACCGCCCACGTCGATAATAGCGAATGGTCGATCAAAAAGCCCGCCAGCGCCGGCGCCGCGATCGCGGAGATCGAGTTGAGCGATTGCGTTAGGCCTAGAATCACACCTTGTTCGGACCGGCCCGCCTTCTGCGTGATCATGCTCGTTACCGTCGGGCGAATGATCCCCGTGCCTGACGATGCCACCGCGACTGTGACGAGCAGCAGTGGTACGGAGTGCGTGAACCCGAGCGCCACCAGCCCCATCAGCCCACAAAAGAATCCGGCGCGCGCCAGATTCGTTTCTCCAAATGCCTTCACCAAGCGTCCAATCAGCCCGCCTTGCAAGATGAGGCCGAGCAGGCCCAGGAAGGCATAAACGTAACCGACCTGTTGCGGCCCAAATGCCATGCCATGCCAGGTGTAACGTCTTTCGGCGAACAGGGCAAACCCCGACATGAACATCGAGAAGGCGAAGGTGAAAGCGAAGAATTGCCACAGCAGCGGCGCGAGGCCGGGCTCGCGAAAGTAGCGGGCGTAATTCCCCCAGTCGAGTACCGTGAACTTGCGCGGAGTGGCATTATCCACCGCGGCGGGAGTAACCGTGGGAAGGAGAAAGTAAGTGGCCAGAATACTCGTGGCGGAAAGGCCGGCGGCCACAAAGATCGGATATTGGTAGCCAAACTTCGAAAGGAATCCCGAAAGACCGGGGCCGATCAGGAATCCCATGCCGAAGGCGATGCCAATCAATGCGAATGATTTCGCGCGATCCTCCGGCTCCGTCACGTCGGAGATGTAGGCCTGTGCCAGCGACAAGTTGCCGGCCGTGATTCCATCGATGGCGCGCGAAAGGAAAATCAGCCACAGCGCATTCGCGTAGGCCAGAATCAAAAAGCCGATGAATGTTCCCACTTGGCTCACCAGCAGCAACGGACGGCGACCCATATGGTCCGACAACCGGCCGAGCATCGGACCCGCGATGAGCTGGCAAAACGCATACAAAGAGACCAGCAATCCAACCACGGCCGGCGAAGCGCCATAGTGCTCGGCATAGAACGGCAGCAGCGGCAGGATGATGGTGAGCCCGAGTACGTCGACGGAAACGATCAGGAATATCGGGAGCAGCGGAGATTTAAGCAAGAGAAGAAAGTACGATGGTAACAGATGACGTACATCGGCCCTGCCATTGCTGGGCCCGGAGCAGATGCGCGGAGGAGCTAATGGCCGATCAACTTTTTCTTTCGTATTGGCTGCGGAACTACAACGAGTCGACGATGCTGCGAAACTACGAAAAGCTGCTCAGGCTGTTTCCATTCTCGCGGCTGGCGCAGCAAGCCAGTACGTTCAAAATCATGGCGGTGGACGCCAGCGAGCCGGTTGTCGCCGAGATCCCCTATCCTCCGCCCGTCCCGATCGCTGCTGTATTGGCGGTGGCAAAGGATTTCCAGAACGCGGACTCCTGCTATCGGCTGGAGACGTGGTGGGACCTGTGGCAATTCGATCCGGAACGGTTAAGCACAGAACGGCTACGCAAAGACTGGAAGCTCGCACCCACCCGCGTCGCGCTGTGCTGCTTTGGTCCCGAGTTTCACCAGACCCCCAGCGGCCTTGCGGATGCTTTCGAAACCCCACGAACTCCGGTGATAGCCTTTCCCCATCCCGGCGAAGACGCCGCCATCGGTTGCGCGCTGGAGATCGAATTTGGGATCGACGCCAATTTTCTTCCGCAGCCGGACTTGCCCGATAGCGCCCGCATGATTGAATCCAACATCAAGAGTCTGCTGAAACTGGTGCACGATCTGGACGACTCGCTGCCGGTGGAGACGCGCCGCCTCTGGTCGGAATCGGGAGAGAACTTCGCCGAAAAGCTGCATCAGGCGCTCAGCGCGGTGGCCGAATAGGGTTCAGCCAACGGACGCCGGTGGATTGCTGGGCCGTTCCTGGAGCAAGTTCTGCACCGCTTCCGCCAGCATTTTGGGCACGAACGGTTTTTGCAGGAAACCGACTTGCTGCCGCAGCGCATCGGGAAGGGTCTCGATAAAGAACTGCGATCCGCTGCACACCAGGATTCGAAGGTCCGGCCGAATTTCGAGCAGGCGCGTGAACAGCGTGTCGCCAGGCATGCCCGGCAGGCCGAGATCGGCGATCACCATGCAGTAACGATCGGGAGCGGCTTCGAAATTTCGCAACGCATCGAACGGTGACAGATGAGTCTCTACTTCAAATCCGAGCCGTTGGAGATATTTCTCGATCAGTTGCAGGAGTGGAGGCTCATCCTCCACCAGCAAAATTTTGATTGGAGAGCCACTCACCGCGCCACCGCTCAACTCGCCATCAATGACGTTTCACCTAGAATAAATGCCGCGCCCAGGCTCACGCGGTTGGAATCGTTTTCCAAAATTGCATCTCCTGTCGTGTAGTAAGTGGTGTAGCGGCGATAATTATACACCTGACTGCCACCCTACTGAGATATGACGCGCGCGGCGCCCGTCTTTTTTAAGCGTGAAGTGTTGCTTCGCTATCATCGGCGTATGCGATTTCACACGGAGTATCTGAAGTTCCAGACCAAGCAGCACCGCCAGTACATCAACATCACAACCGAAGTGGATGCGGCGCTCAAAAAGAGCGGGATTCGTGAAGGAATGATCCTGGTTTCGGCCATGCACATCACGGCCGGTGTGTGGGTGAACGATGCCGAAGACGGCCTGCTGGCCGACATCGACGAATGGCTGGAGCACCTGGCGCCCTTCCGCGAGAACTACCGCCATCACCGCACGGGCGAGACCAACGGCGATGCGCACCTCAAGAGCCTCCTGGTGCATCATCAGGTGATCGTGCCGGTGACGGATGGCAAGCTCGATTTTGGACCATGGCAGCAAGTCTATTATGCGGAATTCGACGGTCAGCGTCCGAAACGCGTCATTATTAAAGTAATGGGCGAGTGAAGCTTGAGGTACCGCTCGGTGCGATCCGGTTGTTTTGCGGCCCAGTCCTGGTGAAAGGATCGCCGCCCAGCGGGCATTCCTCATTAGGAGTTGTACACGACAGGAGCTTTATGCGACGATACGTTCCTCTGCTGGCTGCCTTTTTGTCCACGGCTTTCTTGTCCGCTACTTGGGCCGCTGATATTCCCATCCGCGAAGTAATTCTTTACAAGAGCGGAGTCGGCTATTTTGAACGCGGCGGCCTTTTGCGGCCGGGCGAATCCGGGCGCCTGGATTTCAAGGCTTCGGACATGAACGATGTGCTGAAGTCGCTGACCATTTCCGGCCAGAACGGCGCCAAGGTCACCGGGTTACGCTACGATTCCAGCCAGCCGCTGGATCAAAAGCTGGCCGATTTTCCTTTCAAGATCGACGGACAGGCGTCGCTGGCGCTCTTTCTCGATCAGATGAGAGGGGCTAAGGTCGAGTTGAAATATGGCTCTGAGACCATCAGCGGAACGGTTGTCAGCGGACGGGTTGTGAAGGCAGACGACAAGCAGGGCGAACGCGAGCAACTGGTGGCGCTGTTCGACTCCGGCGAGTTGAGAACCCTCGACCTGGCAGCTGCCAGCTCCATTCGCTTCGCCGATCCAAAGCTGCAGACCCAGCTCCGCGACTATTTGACCGTCGTGAACCAGTCGCGCTCCACCGACAAACGCAGCATCTACATCGATTCGTCTGATGCCAAGGAGCGCCAAATCGACGCCAGCTATATGATCCCGGCGCCGGTCTGGAAGTCCAGCTATCGGCTGATTTTTGGAGATAAAGGCGAGCCGACGCTGGAAGGATGGGCCATCATCGACAACACAACGGGTGAAGATTGGACCAACGTGCGGCTGGCTGTGGTGTCGGGCCGTCCGGTGTCCTTCATCAGCAATCTCTACGAGCCGAAATTCGTGCCACGGCAAACGGTGGAACTGCCGGAGGATCGAGCGGCGAACCCGGTTGTTTACGGTGGCGCGGTGACGGAAGCTCAGCTCGGAGCGGGTAATGCACCAGCCCCGGCGCGAATGAAGGCGATGACGGGTGGCACAGTGGGGGGCGTTGTGGCCGACGCGGTCGGCACTACCGGCAGCCTTAACGGTCGGGCCTTTGAGAGCCTTCTCGAGCTCAGGGTCGCTGCGGCCGATCTTGGCGAACTCTTCGAATACCGCTTCTCGACGCCCGTCACGGTGAAAAAGGACGAGTCCACGATGCTTCCCTTCCTACAGCAGTCCATCGGAGCGCGCAAGCTGCTGATCTATTCAGAAAATTACGGCGAGCATCCGATGAACGCCGCCGAATTGACCAACTCCACGGCCAAGACACTCGACGGCGGTCCCATCACGGTATTCGACGCTGCCAGCTATGCCGGGGAAGCTCTGATGACAACGCTCAAAGCCAGCGACAAGCGGCTGATTAGTTACTCCGTCGATCTCGGCACGCGTGTCACCACCCAATTCGATTCTAGCCGCGAACTGGTGCGCGAGATCCACGTCAACCGCGGCACGCTGACCGCTCGCCTGGCGATGGATGAGACCAAGACCTACACCATTCGGAATGTCGATCAAAAAGCGAAGACGCTGATCATCGAGCATCCGGAGCGGCCAGGCTACAAGCTGATCGCTCTCAAACCCGCCGAAACCACGGCGAACGCGTATCGGTTTGAAGTGAAACTGAGCCCCGACGGCACCCAAAAGTTTCCGGTCGCCGAAGAGCGCGTCTACGAAACCACGACATCCGTTTCCGGCCTCACGCCGGACGTGTTGCTCACCTATATTCAGAACAAGGCGCTGTCGGAGGACGCCCGGAGCGAGTTGCAGCAGATCCTGGATGCGAAGCGGCAAATCGCCGATCTCGACAACCAGATCCGGCAGCTCGACAGCGACATCAGTAATATAGTGAGCGATCAGACCCGAATTCGGCAAAACATGCAAAGCCTCAACCAAGTCAGCGGGCAGCAGGATCAGGTTCAAAAGTATGCGCGCCAACTGGCCGCTCAGGAAGGGGCGTTAGCCAGTTCGCGGGACCGATCGAGCGATCTGAAGAAACAGAAAGCGGGGGACGAATCCAGGCTGAACGCGCTGATTGAAAAGCTGGATTTCTGAGCCGGCGTACTCGAAAGCGGATCACCAGAGGTGATAATAGCCGTCGCGCCGCGCCAGCTCCACAGGAAGTCCAAATAACTCCGTGAGGCGCTCCGTGGTCAGAACCTCGCTTTTGGGACCATCGGCAAAAACCCGGCCGCCCCGCAGCAGGATCACGCGATCGATTTCCGGGAGGATGTCGGGAAGGTGATGCGTCACCATCAGGATGCCGGTGCCGGCTTGCACCAGTTTTCGCAAAATGTCTCGGAGCTCCAGGGCCGCGCGAAAATCCAGACTATTGCTCGGTTCATCCAGCAACAGCGCCAGCGGATCGTGCACCAAGGCTCGACCGATGAGCAGCCGATGCGCTTCGCCCGACGACATCTCGGTCATCTCGCGATCGGCCAGATGCGGCACCTCCAGCAGACCCAGCACCTGGTTGGTCTTTTCGATCATCGCGGGGGTGACTTCGTGGTAAGGCTGAACCCCAATGCTGCTAAAGAAACCCGACAGCACCATCTCGCGGCCGGTAATCTCGCGCGTGCATCGCCGCATCAATTCGTTCGAAACGATCCCCAGCAGCGGGCGCAGTTCGAAGACGTTCCAGGTGTCGCGTCCGAGAATGGCAAGTGAAGAATCCGGCAGCGCCAAAGGATAGCACTCGCGCGTGATGGTCTTGATCAGCGTCGATTTGCCGCAGCCGTTCGGTCCCAGGATCGCGACATGCTCCCCCGCCCCAATACTGAGCGTGATGTCGTGGAGCACTCGTTTGTCGCCCAGCATCACCGAAACGTGATGGAAGGCCAGCAAGGCAGGTAATTCACTATTCATTGTTGGAGAGTATACTGCAAGCATGCGTAAAAGCGGTTTGGTTTTGGTCCTGGTATCATTTTGTCCACTCGCGTTCGGACAATTGGACTCGAATTCGATCACGGTCAGCGCTTCCAATAATGCCAGTTTGCAGCCGGATCAAGCAATTTTTTCGGTGAGCGTCCAGTCGGGCATGAGCACGGGTTTCGACGACGTGCTCTCCGCGTTGCAGGGATCGGGAATCACGGCGGCAAATTTATCGAACGTGAGCGGCGGCTTCCAGCAGTACTTAAATGTTGGTGGCATGCCTAGCCTTACGTGGACGTTCAGACTCCTGGTTCCCTTGACGAATACAAAAACCAGCATCGCCAGCCTGAACACCCTTCAGCAGAACATTGCGAAACTAAACAATGGGCTAATGTTGTCGTTCATCATCGAGGGAACGCAAGTTTCCCAGCAGTTGGCGCAATCGCAAACCTGTTCGTTATCGGCCTTGGTCACGGCCGCCACCACGCAAGCGCAGAGCCTGGCTGCCGCGGGTGGCGTGACGTTGGGCTCCATCACCGCCCTGTCGGGTTCGAGCTCGACTGGTGTTTCTGATCCATACGCAACGTCTTTAAGCTGCGCTATCACGGTGAAGTTCAGTGTGACCAGGTATTAGACCGATGTGGAAACTCTTGCTCTCGATCCTGTTGCTTGTGACGGCGCCCGCTTTCGGCCAGCTCGAATCGCATACCGTGAGCATATCGGCCAGCCGATCAATCAATCTGCAACCCGATCAGGTTCTTTTCGGTTTGTCTGTGAGCTCGAGTGTTACCGCAAACTTGGATCAAGTCGTGGGCGCTCTTTCGGGCTTGGGCATAACATCCGCCAGCCTCAACAACACGTTCTACCCAACTCCGACAACGTTGTCATGGAACTTTTCATTCACTGCGCCCTTATCCAGCCTGACTACGACGATCAAGTCCATCACCCAGCTGGAGCAGACCATTGCTCAAAACAACGTCGGTCTGACGTTGACGTTCACCGTAGAGGGAACTCAGGTGTCCCAGCAACTGCGGCAAGCGCAATCGTGCTCCAATTCCGATCTAATCGCTGACGCGACCTCTCAGGGCCAGAAACTGGCTGCCGCGGCGGGATTGACGCTAGGGCCGATAATTAAGTTGACCAACGCTCCTACAATCGAAGGCGCTGGCATCGTACCAAACCTCGCTGTCGGGCAGTACGTTGTTAATGGGGCCTACAGTGTGGGAGCCGTTTTCTCGAACATCCTCGTGGTCACCCTTGCGTCCCCGGTGACGTGCTCCCTGGTCGTCGAATTCCAATTGCTGCCTTAGTCACCCTTCCGGCAACGGGCAAAACGCGCCTTCCGAGAACCCCTCCGGCAGAATCCCAAATGTCCGGTTAAAGCGGGCTCGATAATTCTCCCACGCGATGGCCGTAGCAAGTTCCACCAGTTGCGGCTCGCTGAATTCGGCGCGCAGCTCAGCAAAGAGCTGGTCGTCCACGTTCGCGGGCGTCCTGGTAAGTGCTACCGTAAGCCGCAGCGCCAGCTTTTCAGCCGAGTTGAATGCCGGGCTCTCTTCAAACCGCGCCAGATCGAGCAACTGCGCTTCGGTGATTCCGGCCTTTCTGCCCACGGCAGAGTGGATGTCGATTCAATACGGGCATCCCACCAGCGTGGCCACTTTCAACTGCACCAGTTCTTTGAGCACTGGCAAAACAGCGCGCGCCGACGCGCACACAGCGTCCATCCAAGTGGTCGCGAGCAATGTCGGGGTGTGGTGGGCAGCCAGCGTCTTTGATTTGGACACTCGCCCGATCCATTTCTTCACGGCTCGATAGAGAAGCTTTGTGAGACATCCCGCCCGCGATCCGCTGACGCCAATGGCTCGTTCCATGTCCTCAGGATAAACCCGCCAGTCGCGCGGTGCGGATACAATGTCAAGGCATGACTAACGATCAATTCATGGAAGCCTTGGCGATTCGAACCGTCGTAGACAACTGGGTGCTGTGGCGCGACGCCGGCCAATGGGAGCGGTTTCGAACGGTGTGGCATGACGACGGCTACATGATGGCCACCTGGTTCCAGGGAACCGCGGACGATTTCATTCGCGTTAGCAAAGAAGGCTTCGACCGCGGCGTCAACATTCTGCACTTTCAAGGAGCATTTACAGCGGACGTGGAAGGCACGCGGGCCGTTTCGCAGACCAAGATGATCATCAATCAGCGGGCTCTCGTTCACGACGTTCTCTGCGACGTGGTCTGCACCGGACGCTTTTACGATTTCTTCGAGAAACGGAACAATCGCTGGGGCATCGTACTCCGCCAGCCGATTTACGAGAAGGATCGCATGGATCCGGTGGACCCGGGCAAGCTATTGCCGCTCGATCAGGGGTTGCTCCAGCGTTTTCCGGAAGGTTATCGCCACTTGGCTTACCTGCAAAGCAACATCGGTTACAAGGTGAAGACCGACATGCCAGGGCTAAAGGGGCCCGAAGTGGAAGCCCTCTACGCACGCGGAAAGCGATGGCTGTCGGGTGGCCCGATGGAGCGCTGACGCGCGGCCCCGCTCCAGGCTGCTAACCGGGTTCCACCACCGCACCGGCGCGCGCCACGCTCTCTTCGATGGCCGCGAGCAGCTCATGCTCTCGGACCGGCTTAGAGACATATCGATCCATCCCCGCCTGGAGGCACTGTTCCTTGTCGCCCACCATGGCGTGAGCGGTCATCGCGATGATAGGGATGCGTTGTCCGGTGGACTGTTCCCGCCGGCGGATCTCGGCTGTCGCCTCGAAGCCATTCATCTCCGGCATTTGAACGTCCATCAGAATCAGATCGAACGCCCCGGCGTCCAGAATGTCGAGCGCCTCTTTGCCATTGCCGGCGACCACCACCGAGTGTCCGGCTTTCTTCAACAGGCCGAGCGCGACTCGCTGGTTCACCATGTTATCTTCGGCCACCAGAACCCGGAGGCCCAATTGAGTTGAGCTCAACGGCGTTGTGACCTTGGCGCGTTCCGATTTCCGCGCCGGCGGCAATTCTCCGGCGGCCTTCTGCAGCTTGAAACGAGCAGTGAAGTGGAAGGTGCTTCCCATGCCCGGTTCGCTTTCCAACCACATGCGACCCTGCATCATCTCAACCAACCGTGACGATATCGCCAGCCCCAAGCCGGTCCCCCCATAGCGGCGGTTCATGGAGCTATCGGCTTGCGTGAACGCCTCAAAGATGGACCTTTGTTTATCGGGCTCTATGCCGATGCCCGTGTCCGTGACGGAAAAATGAAGACAGGCTCCGTCATCACTTTCGGCAGCTCTATTGACGCGAATCGTCACCCTGCCCTGCGAGGTAAATTTGATGGCGTTTCCAAGCAGGTTCACCATCACCTGGCGCAGCCGCATCGGATCGCCCCGCAGGGCGTCCGGCACATCAGCCTGCACTTGGCATGAAATATCCAGCCCCTTCTGCCGGGCGCGAAAAAGGGCGGCCTGCATCATCTCATCCAGGTTGCTGCGTAACTGAAAGTCCGTGGTTTCGAAGTCCAATCTACCGGCTTCGATCTTGGAGAAATCCAGAATATCGTTCAGAAGTCCCAACAGCGCGTCGGCCGAACTTTTCACCACCGTCAGTAACTCGCGCTGATTGCCGGTGAGCTCGCTGTCCAGCGCCAATTCCGTCAGGCCAATGATGCCATTCATCGGTGTGCGGATTTCGTGGCTCATATTGGCGAGGAATTCGCCCTTGGCGCGACTGGCGGCTTCGGCGGCTATCTCGGCCCGCGTCCGCTCCTCCACTTCCAGTTGCAGCAGATGGTTCGCGTGCGCCAGATCCGCTGTGCGCGCCTTGACCCGCGCCTCTAATTCAATGTGAGCGCTGCGCAAGTCCGCTTCCGCTCGCTGGCGTTCCGCAACTTCCACGGCCAGCCAATGGTTGGTGTCGCGCAGGCGAGTTGCCTGTTCCGCTTCCTGCCTGAACGTCGAAAAGGTACTGGCTAGTAGCCCGTTGAGCACAAACCCGTAGCGTACGGCTTTCAGCGAGTGACCCACGATATACAGGCTGTCGCCCACCTTGTTGTAAACCGCAAAATACATGAGATGGCTGACCGCCGCCACGATCAGCGAAAGAAGCACCCAATGTTCGAAATCGTCGTGTCTCCAGGAGCCCTTGCGGTAGTATCCGATGGCCGCCAAGCTGAAAGTAAGGGCCGGCAGAAGCTCGGCCGGGCGGTGCACGATGGAGTTGGCAAAGTACGCCGGTTGCAGTGGAACCCATGCGAAGAAAAGGAAGCTTGCCAGCGCCCAACTTCCAACCAGGATATAGACCAGACGTTCCGCAGATCGGCCGGCGGTCGGGCGTCTCTTCCAGACCCATAAGCTGGCCAGCAAGAGCAACGACAAGAATATCCCTGAAACCGTCCCGCTCCAGTGGCTTATAGCGGAAAGACTCGACGGCATTCGCCTTGCCAGGTACTCTGACGTGACGAGCGCATGATAGGCATCCAGGAGACTTGACCCCAAGAAACCGCTGCCGATCAGCAGAAACATGCTGCTGCGCTTGGCGTAATAGCGGACCAGGGCCATAACACCGGTGGTGAGCGCCAGTTGCGTCGCAATCACCTCCAGGACGGTATGGAACTGTACATCGCAGTGCCAGCCCATGTTACGGACCAGAGGAGCGGCGCCGACCAAGACAAAGATCACCAGAAGCACCCAAACGGCGCTACGGGAACGAACTTGGCCCGGGTGTAAATCCCCCATTGTCGAACTTATTCATCGGAAGAATGTTTGGAAAACTTGAGGCTTAACCGGCCCCGAACGCAAATTAGCCGACACTGCGGCCGGAGTCACGCCCGCAATTAGCCGCTTTCTGCGACACTGGTGGACGATCGAATTGCGAGGGGACCCACGACAAAGGTACTCTCCACATTCGGTGGGCGGCCGCCGCTCCAGGTCGTTTTGCTTAAGAAATAGCCGAAGGAAGTTCGTCGAGGACATGGCCGGTCAACGCATCGGGATCGTGCATCCCGGACAGATGGGAATCGTCGTGGCCGTTTCTGCTCACCATGGCGGGAACGAGGTGTTTTGGGCTTCGGAAGGCCGCAGCGCAGCAACGCGAGAGCGGGCCTCAAACGCCGGCTTGCAGGATGCCGGAACGCTCGCGAAACTGTGTGAATTTTGCCCGGTGATGGTGAGCGTCTGTCCTCCGGAATTCGCCGAGCAAATGGCGGAGCAGGTGGCGCGGCATTCCTATCAGGGCACCTACGTGGATGCGAACGCCATCTCGCCCGAACGCGCGCAACGCATCGCGCAGGGGCTGAAGGAGAGCGGCGCACGCTTCGTCGACGGCGGGATCATCGGGCCGCCGGCAACAAAACGCGGACAGACCTGGCTGTATCTGGCAGGCGAATATGCCGCTGAGATCGCGCCCTATTTTTCCCGCGGGCCGATCGAAGTCGAGGTACTCGCCGGGGCCGTCGGCCGTGCCTCCGCCTTGAAGATGTGTTTTGCGGGTTATTCCAAGGGTTCCATCGCGCTCGCCTGTTCGGTGCTCGCCGCCGCCCAACAACTGGAGGTTCTCGACGATCTGAAGCGGCAGTGGGCAAGAAGCGGCCCTTCGCTTCCGGGCTTGGAGCGCGAGGTCTCGCGAGCCGCGCCCAAGGCTTGGCGTTTCAGCGGCGAAATGCATGAGATCGCGGCAACATTCCAAAGCGCGGGCATGCCGGCTGAGTTTCATCAAGCGGCAGAGGAAATCTTTCGCCGCCTGGAAAGTTTCAAAGGTCGCGAGGAGCCCTGCGTGAAGGATGTACTCGATACACTACTAAAATGAGCAAACGCACCAGTATTGAAGTGACCGGCTTGGAACATACCAACCCGATCCCAAATGCGAGCCGGGTGGGTCCTTTTCTCCTCAGTGGCGGAATCTTTGGAAAGGATCCAGGCAGCGGCAAGGTTTTGGAGGGTGTGGACGCGCAGTGCGAGCAAATGTTCGCCAACGTGCGAAAAGTTCTGGAAGCAGGCGGCGCGACGCCCGAAGACATCATCAAGCTGAATGTGTGGCTGAAAGATATCGCGGACCGGCCGGTGCTGAATAAATACTGGTTGCAAATGTTTCCCGATCCGCATTCACGTCCGGCGCGGCATACGTTTCCGACCCCGGATCTGCGCGATCCCTTGCTCGTGGAGTGCGAGATCATGGCGGTGATTTCGGACCAGAAGTGAGATGGGCGGGTTTCCAAGCCCGCCGAGACTTACCTTTTGGCGCCAACACGCGTGCGCGACCTCGATTTGCCCATGGTGACAGGCCTCGTCGATCCGTGCTCTCCTATAGAAGAGGAGCACCTTTCGTGAAGATCCAGTCCATCCTTATTGGGGCCCTTGTGGCGCTGCCGGCTTTGACCGTGCCGGCCATGACCCAAACTTTTTCGCCCACCCCGCTCGCGAATCCAGCCGGGGCCGGGAGCCAGCAACCCAATTGGTCCGTCGCACCGGACGGAGCGGCGGTGTTCAGTTGGATCGAGCCGTCGCCAGGCGGTTCCTTCGCGCTGCGATATGCGGTCCGGCACGGCGCAACCTGGTCGCCGGCAACCACCATCGCCGCCAATCGCCACTTCTTTCACCACCCAGCCGAGATGCCGGAAGTGATTGCATTGCCGGGTGGCCATTGGTTCGCTCACTGGGTGGAAGCGCCGGGCGGGGATAGCGATGCCGAGTATGTTTACGTCTCTTCATCCACCGATGGCACGCATTGGACGATGCCGCTCCAAGCGCACAAAGATCATAGCCCCGTCCAGCATGGCTTGGCTTCGATGATCGCAAACCCGGATGGCGGAGGGTCCATCTTCTGGCTGGAGGCGCTGAAGGGCGAAGACGCTCCGGTGGCGTTGAAGCGAACGATCGTGGACGCCTCGGGCAAGGAAGTGCGGGAAGAGCAGATTCAGCCCGACGTTTGCGGCTGCTGCCCGACGGCCGTTGCGAAGACGTCGAAGGGACTGTTGCTGGCGTTTCGCGCCCACACCCAGGAAGACATTCGCGACATCGCAGTGACGCGGCTGGAAAACGGGAAGTGGACGACGCCCAAGATTGTGAACGCCGATAACTGGAAAATCAACGCCTGCCCGACCAATGCGGCTGCCGTGCAGGCCAAGGGCGATCACGTGGCGGTGGCCTGGTTTACCGGCGCGCAGAATATGCCCCGCGACTTAATCGCATTTTCGGACGATAGCGGTTCCAGCTTCGGGAAGCCGGTCACGCTCAGCACCGGCCATGCGTTCGGCTACACGGCGATGGCTTTGGACGAAGATGGCGGCGCGATTGTTTCGTGGCTGGAGCAGAGTCCGGAAGGTGCGCGAGTGTTGGTCCGCCGCGTCACCGCGGCCGGCGCTACCGGTCCGATTGTCGAGGTGGCGAAAGGCGGGAAGATGGCTCTGGGATACCCGAAGCTATTTCACAACGGGAGTGAGACGTTCATCGCGTGGGGCAGTTCAAAGCACGTCGAGACCGCCAGTCTGGCGAAAAAGGATTAAGGTTCGCAGACTGAAGTCCGCGCTACTTGGAAGCGGCCACGATACGGCCTTTTTGCTGTGGGGGCTCGTAGTAGCCGATGAGGCGTCCAGCGCAAACGACGGCAGTCCACAGGACCAGCGATAGGACGCCAGCGGCCTTGGCGCGGGTGGGAATGACGGGAGAGGCATCCAGCTTCTCCGGTTGGTTATAAACGCCCGGTCGAAAAATCAGCGCGTGGATGGCAACCAGCGCCAGCAGCGACATCTTGGTCCAAAAATATGGATTGTGGTAGTAGTCGGTTGCCTTGGATCCAGCCAGCATGATCCCCATCGCGATCATGATGCAGAAGCCGAGACGCTTCCACCAGCGCAATCCGTTGACGACGTCCGCGATGGGCCGGTCCTGCAAAGCCGCGCCCAGCAGCCGCAGGTCGGTGATGACGATCATCCCTCCGAACACGGCGATGCAGGTCAGATGCGTGGCCATGATGACCGGATAAGTGATGCCCGACTCCCGGATGTAAGTCATGAAATCGGTGCTTTGAACCCAGCGAAAGAACTCGAAAATCACATTTGCCTCCCGATCTGTTAAGCGAACGCAATAAACAGGCCGCCGAATACAACGCTGACCCATAAAAGCAGCGAAACGACGCCTACCAACACTTGCACCCCGGCCGGCGAACTGTTCGACAACGCGACCTTACGGTGAATAGTGTAATTGAAGATGATCGCGATCAGCAGCGCATACATCTTGAAGCGGAAGGATGGATTGCCCAGGTACATCCGGGTATCGGAGAGGAACAGCACTGGCCCCGAGAGCAGCACCACGGCCAGCCCCAGCAGGGTCCACGGCGCAGTGGCACGGGCGATTTCCGAGGCCGATTCCCGCTTCATTCCGATACCGATCAGACGGAAATCCACCAGAGCAATCAGGCCGATGGACCAGGCGAACGCCGCGATGTGAAAACATTCGGCGATGGGAAAAACCCACTCGGAACTATTCAGAGCGTCAGCTATCGCATTGGATTGAATGAGCAGCATCTTAGTTCTTGTCCTTTTTGAACGCTCGGGCCGCACAGCGCAGCCAGCGTCGCTTCCTTCAGGGAATGCACCCGGGCGTGAATCTTGTCCAGCGGCGGCTCGATGTATCCGATGCCGCGCCCGCAGCAGGCGATAGACGCCCAAAGCAGGAGTGAAAGCGCCGCGGCCGTTTTCACAGTCCCAGGAGTTCCAGGCGCTTGGTCCAAGGCCGCTGGGTCGGCATAGACGCCGCGGTAAAACACCAGTTCGTGCAACACAACGGCGGCCAGCAGAATCAGCTTGGCCCGAAAAAACGTATTGTAGTAATATTCCTCGGCTTTGGATCCCGCCATCAAGATGCCGCAGGTGACGACCAGCAGCAGGCCCCAGCGCTTCGGCACGCGGAACTGATCCAAGACGTCCGATATCGAGTGCTCTCGCATGGCGAAACCGAGCAGCCGCAGATCCGTCATCAACACCATCCCTCCGAAGAAAGCGATTCCGAGCATGTGCATGGAGAGGACGATGGGATAGGCGTACGCCGATCCGCGCAGGGCGGTGAAGAATCCCGTTGCCTGGATCCACTGGGCGAAAGAGAGAAGCATGCGATCACTGACCTACGCTCAGATCCGGCCAAGGTTCAGACCAGGATACACGAAGCCGATAAAGATTCCACCGAAAATCACCCCCGCCCATAACGCCAGAGACGTACAGGCCACCAGTTTCCCGTTCGGCGGCGTGGTCTCGGAGGCGACAGCCTTGCGATGGACCGTGTAGTGGAAGATCACCGCCGATACAAAAAGGACCATCTTGATCAGGAACGGCCAGTTGAGATAGTACATGTCGGGATCCGACGAGAACAGCAGCAGTCCGGAGAAGAGCATCAGCACCAGGCCGCCCAGCGTCCAAAGCCAGGTGTCCTTGGCGAGCTGCGCAGGCGTCTGGCGGCGCATGCCGACGCCGAGCAATGAGAAATCCACGATGGCAATGGTGCCTATGGACAGTGCAAATCCGACGATGTGGAAGCACTCCAGGATCGGAAAACTGTACTCCGACGAATTGAGCGGATTTTCGATCAGCATGGCGTGCCGATAGGCTAGTCTATCAAAGCCCCGGCTAAAGTCCAGTCCTAGGAAGTCACTTGCGGTCACTGACCGTGAGTGACCGCCGCTGTCGGCTGCACTCGCGCTAGCCTCCGGAAGCTGGCGCAAATGCTCGTGCGCGTTTTGCCCCGCGCGAATAAAGATACGCTCCGAGTCCGCTGGTGGCGCAGATCGATATGATCACCTTGGCCGCGAAGAGCGCCGGGCTCGCCACCTCACCAAGCGGCACAATTTGGAAGATGAACGACACCAGCGCGACGGAAAAGCCGGCCAGCGCTCCCAGCCGAAGGCCGAGGCCGGGGCGGTCCGGGCGCGAGCGAAAACCGAATAGAACGACTCCGAAGAGCAGCAGGTACATGAGGCACAGCGATGCAACGCCAACCGCAGCGGTCACCTGGACGGCCTCCTGGTTGCCGGCGCCCCAGAGGCTCAATATACCCATGAGCATCACACTGACAGTGACCGCGCCGATGGCCTTGGATGGTGTTCGATAGACGGGATGCAGTTCGCTCCACCAACCGGGCAACAGGCCATCCCAGCCGGCGACCATCGGCAAACGCGCAACCATACCCAGGAAGACTACCTGCGAGGAGATCAAAGCGATGCTGAACGTGGCGACCGCGATCCACGTAAGCGCCACGGCCCTGCCGCCGGGCCCAAAGCCGGAGTGGATCACCTGTTGCACGGGCGCGGCAAGATCGATGTTGGAGGGCGAATTATACGCGAGCAGGGCGGCGGTTCCCAGAACATACATCAAAGCGATCAGCGGTGCTGCAATCAGCACCGAACGCGCAACATCGTTTTCGGGCTTGCGGCACTCCTCGGCAAAAACGGCCGAAGTATCGAAGCCGCCGAGCGCCCCAATCGACATCTTGGCCAGGACGATGACAGTGAGTATGGAGAGGCTGGGCCAGGAAAAAGAGAACGAACCGCGCACAAACGGTGTGGCGATAATCCAAGCCTGTACCAGAAGATAAAACAGCAGGAGAGAAATCACGAACCAGAGCGCGGAACTAGCGCCGCTTAACCATTTGGTTAGGTGCAACCCGCGTACGTTGAAGAAGTACGCAATTAGGCAGAAGGCAAGAGTCAGAGTCAATGCAAACGGTTTGCTGTTGGCCATCCAAGAACCGCGCGAGCCGGCCACCCAGGAGAATCCGTTCGCGAGCGCCGAACCGTTGGAAGCAGAATAAAAAACGGCGAAGACCGTGAGACACCATGCCGCCATGTAGCCGGCAAAAGGCGAAAGTCCCTCCTTGATCCATTGATAGCCTCCTCCTTCGACCGGCATGGCACGGCTGAGCTTCATCACCACCGCTGCGAGCGGCAGGTAGTAGAGGAGAATCGCGATCAGCCACAGCGCTAGTTGAGTGGAACCCTGCTTTGCGGCATACCCAATCCAATTGAGGGCGAAGATGAGGACCACCTGCATCAGAACCAGGTCGCGCAGCTTCAGTTCCCGTCGCAGACCGTGGTCTTTCGTTTGCATGGAACCTCGACTATACCAACGCCGGGGCGCCGGGACGGTGGACGTTGTAGCGCATCAGGACGGAAAGCGCGAGCCCGGCGGCGAACGTGAGAGCGCCGGTGGTGACGTGGAGAACGCTCGTGATCACCACGGCAAGGCTGGTTTCCGGGAACAGAATCAGCATCATGAATGTCGTGAACCCGAGCATCACTTGAATGGAGGTAATGACTGCCAGGGTGAGGGCGGCGGGGCGCAAGGCCGGATGTTGAGGAAACTGCCGGATCAGGAAGATTGCGACGCACAGAATGAGAAGCAGGACAAGCATGGCGTTGAGGATGTGCCAAAGGACGCCGAGGGCTCGGTAGCGATACGCGGCGCCGAGGGTGGTTTGGAGCAGGATGATGGCTGGAACGGCGGCCGACAGCGATCGCAGGGATGGACGCCAGGTGTCGTTGATCGGGTCGGGTCCGCGCTTCCAACTTTCCGATGTGACGACCGCGGCGGTGACGATGCACCCGAAAAAGATTTGCGCCAGGAACGCGTGCAGGATCGCGGATAGTTCGGGTAGCGCGTTTGTGATCGCCTTGGCGCCCAGGAGCCCATCGAGGATACCGGCGACCAGGCCGATCCAGCCGAGTTGGCTCCGAAGGCCAATCGCCAGGCCGAGCATGAGAACGACAACCACGCCGCCGGCCATGTGGTGCCAAAACTCGAATGTCGCCGCGGCGGCTGCAGATTCCTGTGCTGGGTTTGAAGCGATCGGACGCTCCAAACTTGTAACGATAGCGCCGAGAACGATTGCGATCACCGCAAACAGCGCCACGAAAACAGCAAAGCGGTGCAACCGGGGATTGTTACCTTTCATGTCGAACATCTTTCAACCATCGTGCCGCTCCGATGCCAATCGCCAACAGACCAATAGCCGACACGATCCAGATGGTGGCCACGCCCCACAGTGTCAGCATCACTCCGGCGGCGAGAACGATGGGCGCGTAGCTGGTCGGTCTGGTCACGCGGTGCGTTCTGCTCCATACCATCGCAGGACTGTCGAAAGGATCGCAGAGAGATAAACAAAACAGCCGGGCACCCACATCAACAGCCCGCCCAACTGCTGGTCGCTCTTGGGATCGAGCCCCCAGGGATTAGGACGCGGCGCATTCAGATACGCCGGATAAAGGCCGACCGGGCCAAATGTCAGAAATGCGCCGAGCAGGCTGCAACACACGCAGGCGCTCCACAAATAGGAGACGGCGCCGAGCGGAGGCAGATGCCGGTTTTGCAATGGCCCCAGGATCGGCCACCAGAAAATCGTGCCGGTAACGAGGAAGGTCAAGTGCTGGACGATGTGCAGGCCGTCGTTCGCCAGCGCTGCGTTGAACAGCGCCGGAATGTGCCAGGCGAGCATCGTGCCCACGCCGAGCAGCCACGAGACGGGCGGCTGGCCGAGAACGCATTCCAATCTCTTGAAGCCGTGCAGGTCGAAAGCCGGCGTGCCGAGCAGCATCAGCGGGGGAATCACCAACGCGAGCAGGAAATGTTGAACGACGTGCACGCTGAACAAATACTGATCGGCCAGGGCGTCTATAGGTGAAACCAGATCGAGCAGCAGCAAAAGCACACCCGCAAGAAAGTAAGGCGCGCGATGGAATCCGTGGTTGCGCACCGCGGCGATGTAACCGGTCACAAGCACTGCGCAGCCGATAACGACGGAAGGTTCCCAGTTCCAGGCAATCATACCTGACCCGCGATTCCGAAGATTATCAACCAGACAGCGGTAAAGAAGTACCAATACAGGCTCAGGGCTCGTAGGCCGGACACCGGAACCACAGCAAGTGCGATCACACCTGCCAGGACAAATAACCCGAGAATGGCGGTCAGCATAGCGAACGGCGTTCCCGCTAGACCCACCAGGAAGACGGCGCCAAACGCAATCGCCCCCCAACGCCATTTCCGCCAAATGCACACGCTGCCTGCGAGGAGCAGAGCCGTGAGAATCGACCCGGAAGGGACGTACAAACGTGGCAGCGCGTGAAAATAGACGCACGCCAGAATCAACAAGAAGAAGAAGACCGCCTGCGCGATCAGGAACATCGCCATGCCGAGTTGGGCGCGGCGCACTATGCTTCGCTCCAATCAGGCGCTTCGGGATGCTTCTGGTCCCACAGCGGCCTCCGGCTGCGCACGGTAGGAATCTCAGCGAAGTTCTCGATTGCTGGTGGCGACGCGGCGGCCCATTCGAGCGTCCAGGCGTTCCAAGGATCGTCGCCGGACGTGACTCCGAAAAAGAAGCTCATCGCGATATTCGCGCAGAACAGCAGAATACCGAAGACAAGAATGGCCGCTCCGACCGTGGAAATGACGTTCAGTGCGCCGAACCACGGGAGATTCGGATAGGTATAGACGCGGCGCGGCATCCCCAGCAGTCCGAGAAAATGCTGCACGAAAAATGCGGTGTTGAAACCCAGGACGATCAGCCAGAAGCTCCAGCGGCCGAGCTTCTCGTCGAGCAGGCGTCCACTGAGTTTGGGAAACCAGTAGTGAACGCCCGCGAGAACCGCGAACACCGTGCCGCCGAAGAGCACATAGTGAATGTGCGCGACCACGAAGTAGGTGTCTGTCATCTGCCAGTCGACCGGTACTGTGGCGAAAGCGACGCCGCTCAGCCCGCCCACGGTGAATTCCAATAGGAACGCGACGGCGAACAGCATGGCGGTAGTAAATCGGATGGACCCGCCCCACATAGTCGCAACCCAACTAAAGATCTTCATGCCGGTGGGAACAGCGATGAGCATGCTGGCAGCCGAGAAGATCGCGAGAAAATTGCGGCCCAGAGCGACCGCGAACATGTGATGTGCCCAAACGCCATAGCTCAAGAACGCGATCGCGACCGTGGATGTGGCGACGAACGGATACCCGAAGATCGGCTTTCTAGAGAACACAGGGATCACTTCGGAGATCATTCCGAAGGCGGGGAGCACGACGATATAGACCTCGGGATGGCCGAAGATCCAGAAGTAGTGCTGCCATAACAGCGGCGCCCCACCCTGCGCGGGATCGAAAAAGCGGGCGTGGAGCAACCGGTCGCTCAGCAACATCACGAGCGAGGCGGCGAGCGCGGGCAGCGCAAAAACGATCATGATCGACGCGACCAGCGTCATCCAGACGAACAGCGGAACCAGGCGCATGGTCATGCCCGGCGCGCGCTGGGTGGCGATGGTCACGATAAGGTTGATAGCCGATCCCACAGAGCCGCCCGTGATCATCAGCAATGCCAGCGCCCAGTAATCCAGGCCCGCACCCGGCGAAAAAGCTTTTTCGGTCAGGGGTGCATAGCTGAACCAGCCCGCGTCCGGAGCGGCTCCGGTGGCGAAACTCAAGTACAGCAGGACACCACCCAGAAACTGCAGCCAAAAACTCAGAGCGCCCAGCCGAGGCAGCGCCATTTCGTTGGCGCCGATCATCAGCGGCACCAAGTACACGCCGAAGCCGGTGAGTATCGGCATCGCCACCAGAAAGATCATCGTAGTGCCGTGCATGGTGAACATCTGGTTGTAGATTTCCGGCGTGATGAGCTTCAGGCCAGGCGCCGCCAGTTGAGCCCGCATCACCATGGCTTCCATTCCGCCGGCCAGGAAAAACAGCAGCGCCGAGAGCATATAAAGGATGCCGACGCGCTTGTGATCGATGGCGCAGAGCCAGTCACTCATGACGGCTCCAACCCCTCACTGCAGGCTCTCCAGGTAAGCCAGCAGCGCTCGCGCCTCGTTCGCGGATAGCTTGGTATCGGGCATACGATTTCCGGGCTTTGCGGCTTGCGGATTGGTCAGCCACAGCATCAGGCTTTCGGGGGTGTTTCGCGAGATGCCGCTACCCAAAAACTCTCGACTAGCCAGGTGTGCCAGGTTCGGCCCCTTGGCTGGGGAAACCGCGCCGGCTGCCGTCACGGCGTGACAGTCTCCACACTTCCTGGTCTGAAACAGCCGCGCTCCTTCTACGGCGATTCCCCTAGGCGCCAGCGACGGTTGCGCCTGGCGTTGCAGCCAAGCTTCGAAGCTCGGTTCCGTCTCGGCAACCACGCGAAAGCGCATCCAGGCGTGCTGGGCGCCACAAAATTCCGAGCAAGTCCCGGCATACGTCCCGGGAGTATCCGCCTCCAGCCAGATGTAGCTCCAGCGGCCGGGTACTGCGTCCATCTTTCGCGCCAGATCCGGCGCCCAGAAGTCGTGAATCACGTCCGCGGATTCAATGCGCGCCAGCAGCCGCCGCGAAGCGGGAATGTGGATGTCACCAGTGGCTACGACTCCGTCGGGATAGCGAGCCTCCCACCACCACTGATGTCCGATGATGACCAGCTCGGGCGGATGCGTGGAGTTTTGGGGCGCGTCGATCAAGACCATGGCCCGAACCGTGACGATGAAGAGCCCAGTCACGATCAACAAGGGAACCACGGTCCAAACCACTTCCAGTTTCCGCGATCCGAAGATCTGCTTAGGTTCCGGCGCCCCAAGGCCGCGCGACCGGTATCGGATGCTGCTGTAGACCACACCCGCCGCCACCACCAGAAAAACCGTCGCCGCGATCACCAGTACGAGTGAAAATACCCCGGCCATCGTTTGCGCCTGCGGAGAATGAGGAGTGAAAAGAGGCCCCACAGAGATGCCTCAGTCTACTATCGCCCTTTGGCGAGGGTCAAGAGTTGGCGACGCGGTGATCCGGTCAGCCGGAGGTCACAAACCTGTCAGTGACGGAGGTTGTTCCCCACCTAAAGATTTGATGAAAAAGCCTAGTACTTCGCCAGGAGACATGGTACTCTATCGATACAGACCTTGCAATTAGGACCTTACGGTGGGTTAGGGCGATTTTGGTGGCAGACCTCTCATAATCAATCCCGTTTTGCTCGCCGATAAGAAGTATATGTTCGACAGGCGTATAGAGCCCCGGATGTTGTGTGCGGATATGGTGGACGTCCAGTGGAAGGACAAGTCCGGACGCATTCGCAAGGGAGTGGCCAATCTGGAAGACATCTCGCTCTCCGGAGCTTGCCTTCAATTCGAGCAACCTGTGCCTTTGCAAACCGACCTTCGCATCACCTACCCCAAGGGTGAGCTCACGGGCAAAGTTCGGTACTGTGTGTACCGCGAGATCGGATACTTCTTGGGGGTTGAGTTTGAACCGGGTTGCAAGTGGTCCGCGCGACACTTCAAACCACAGCATCTTCTGGATCCCCGGCGCCTGGTGGTCCGCAGCATCAATCGCGCCTCCAAGCTCGCCAACTAGAGACTACCGGCTCCCTCAGTCGCGGCCCGGCAGTCGCGGCTCTGCTTTGGTACCCTGCTAGAAGGTCCCAGGCCTCATCCATGGCGGTTTCCGGTATCAAAGATTCGCTCAAACAGCAGGGCGTACGGCTCACGCGCCAGCGGAAGATTCTGCTCGACCTGATCGATCAATCCGGCCAGCACCTGGATGCCGAACGGCTGTTCACGCTCGCGCGCGAAAAAGATCCCAAACTGAACCGCGTTACAGTTTACCGGACATTAAAGCTTCTCAAGGCAGGCGGCCTGGTGGACGAGCTGGACCTGATGCATCACGACGGCGACCAGCACTACTACGAGACACGTCTAAAACAGGAACATGCCCACGTGATTTGCCTGCGCTGCGGCAAAATCGAGGAATTTTTTGGCGATTTGCTCAAGAAGATGCGCGAACAAATCGAGACTCACTTCGGGTTTGAGATCGTACTGTCCCGGACGGAGGTGGGCGGGTATTGTTCGCACTGCCAGGTACTGCGCGCGAAGGAATTGAGCGAGGCGGCCAACCCCGAGCCGCCTTCGTCATCCTCTAGTGCAGGCGAGCGACCGCAACACCACCGGAGCCGTTGATGTCGCCGCCCGATGGGCCACCGGCGGCATCACCCGGTGCCACCGGCCGCGCGCCTGCGTTGGCCGTTACCAATCCTTCCGGGAATCGAAGCCGGGTGGCAATCGATCCGGTTCCCTTCCTCATCGGCCGCCAAGGAGGAAACAATTTGGTGCTGCGCGATAACCGCATCTCGCGCAGCCATGCTCGCATTTCGGTGGACAACGGGGAGTACTTGGTCGAGGACTTGGACAGCCGCCACGGCGTTTTTGTGAACGGCCAGCGTGTGAAGCGTCACACGCTTAAAGACGGCGATCGCATCGATTTTGGCTTCCCGGATTCCTATCGGCTGGCGTTCACGCTGAAGGAAGACGAGCTGAACCGGTTCCTGGGGCAGATGGCCGCACCGGCCGGAACGGGCGCGAATAATCTATCCAAGCTCCGGTCGCTGGTGGAGGTGGCCCGCGCGCTGCAGAGTTCGTTATCGACGAACGACGTACTGGCCGCCGTAGTGGATGCCGCTCTTTCGGTCACAGGCGCCGAGCGCGGCTTTCTGCTGCTCGGCAAGGATGATCAACTGGAGGTGAGCGTCGCACGCGACCGGCACGGCGCTCCGTTGGATACGTCGGACCTGGGCGTTCCAAGGTCGTTGATCCATCGAGCGCTCCGTACGCGGCGCGATTTGCTGTCGATGTCGTTTGATCCGCTCGGCGCCGACGGAATCCGCCCGGAAATGTCGGTGGCGGACCTGGAGCTGCGCAGCGTGGTCTGCGTGCCGTTGATTCAGGTGCGAACCGGATCGATGCAGGATACTGTTGCCGGTTCGCTCCATAACACCGTGGGCGTGCTCTATATGGACTCCCGCGCGACTGCGGCGGATCTTTCAGCCGGCAACCGCGAAATACTGCAAACACTGGCGCTGGAGGCCTCCACAATTCTAGAGAACGCGCGGCTGCTCGAAGAAGAGCGCGCCAAGCAGCACATGGAAGAAGAGCTGAACATCGCCCGGACCATCCAAACCGGTTTGCTGCCGAGCGAGCTACCTACCGAAGGCTGGTTTCGCGCCGTTGGATCAAGCATCGCATCGCGCCAGGTGGGTGGCGATTATTTCGACGTGCGCCGCGTGAATCCGGACATGTATGCGTGCGTCATTGCCGATGTTTCGGGCAAAGGCGTCAGCGCCGCGCTCCTGGCCGCGCTGCTACAAGGCGCTTTCGTTTTTGCGTCCGAAGGAGCCCTGCGAATTGACGACGTCATGTCGCGAGTGAACCGCTTCTTGATCGAGCGCGCACGCGGCGAGAAATACGCGACGGTGGTCTACTTTACGATCGACCGCAGTGGAGAGCTGCGCTGGTCCAACGCCGGCCACCCCAAACCGGTACTGGTGCGCGCGAATGGAGAATTGCAATTGCTCGAGAGCACGGGGATGCCGCTCGGCATGCTGGACCTTGCTACGTATGAAGTGAAGACCATTCAGCTCCAACCGGGGGACAAAGTGGTGTTATTCAGCGACGGTCTCTCCGAGGCCGCCAATTCGGACGGTGAGTTCTTCGACAAGAAGGAGCTGAAAGAATTTCTTCGCACTCATGCCTCGGACAGCTTTGCGCAGTTGCACGCCAAGCTAGTGGAGGCGGTGGAAGATTTCAGCGAGGCTTCCGAGCAGGAGGACGACATCACCATGCTGGTTGTCGAATACCAGCCTTAGGCGGCGCACGCTCCTCGGTGCCGCGTTCACATTCGTGTGAACGCTCAAAACACGAATCCGGCGTTGGCCTGATAGCTGCGCGGTCCAATAAAATGCGTACCGCTGAAGGTGGAAAGGAAATTGTAGAGCGCCACTTTGTTGGTGGCATTTTGCACCGTGAATCGCAGCGTCCAGCGGGGCCCGCTTTCCTTGTGGAACAAGTTGTCGGTGCCGACGCCGATATCGAAGAGACTGTGCGGTTTCACGCGATCCGGATTGTGGTCGTCATTTTCGGTTCCGGTCTGAGGAAGAGTGAGTAACGTAGACGTGGCCGCGCCGTTGCAGCTTCGGAGGGGTGATGCGAGGGTGGCCGGAACTCCCGCGCACGCCAATCCGATATCCACTTGCTCGGATGGCGTCAAGGTGAGGGCCGCAGCCACGTCGGGTACTCCGCTGACCACCAGTCCGCTGTCGAATCGCCAGGTGAAATCGATCCACTCTTCGTTCTTGTGGCGCTGATAGCGCACGTTCACGTTCTGCTGATAGGCTTGGTCGTGGTCGATCCTGAAAACGCCGCTCGGTATGCCACCCAGCGCAATCAGGCCGCCGGTCTCGGGAGGGAAATAGCGCGCGCGAGTGTGGCCCAACGTCAGGTAGGCCTGAAATCCGTGCAGGTTGATGGTGCTCACCCGCCCCGAAACGCCGTCGACTTTGGAGTTCTTCCAGGAAATCGGAAAAGTGATCGGAGTATTGAAAAGCACGGAGAAATCGTAAGCATTGTGCGTGTACTTCCAAAAATAATCCGCGTCGACGATCAGCCATTTCCCGATGCCTTGCTGCAGTCCCGTGTCAAAGTCGTTCCGGTTGCCGGGCCGGATGGGTGTATATACCGATCCGAACAGGTTGGCCTCCAAACCGCCCGTGCCCGCGGCGCTCGACAAGAGCAGGTTTTCGTTGAATGGAGTTTCGAACGTACGCGCGTACGCGGCTCGCAATACCGTCTTCTTGCGCAAAAGGTAGGAGAGGCCCAAACGTGGCTGAACTCCATTCGCGGAGGTCAATCCGTCGTATTGATCGTCGCGAAATCCGGCGTCGATCGTGAAGGCGCCCAGCGTTATGGTGTCCTGAAAATAAAATGCATACTCATTAATGTTGTGCGTTGCGTGAAAATTGAACGGAGATCCGCCGCGCGTCAGATCGTAAGGGACGATGCCCGGCAAAAGATTTGGATTCGGCAGGTAACTGAGATTGGCAGCCGAACAGTTATCCGGATTGGTAACCCCGGGTAACAGGAGCGCATTTCCCGCGCTATCCACACACACAGGATTATACGTAGAATTTGTGATGGCGAATTGAAAATTCTCGAGCAACCGGGTTTGC
>Ga0209415_10001307_pt1 | contig 47678 bp, 46 predicted proteins | sample PeaSoiSIISIP2007_FD_187696 | JGI IMG/M metagenome (GOLD analysis project Ga0209415, IMG submission 187696) | Peat soil microbial communities from Weissenstadt, Germany - SII-SIP-2007 (SPAdes) (version 2) | ecosystem: Environmental > Terrestrial > Soil > Wetlands > Peat | place: Germany... | reverse complement strand
TCGAGGTCCATGCCGAACGTCTGGCCCTCCTCGACGTTGACCACGCCGTCCTTGCCGACCTTCTCGATCGCGTCGGCGATCACGTCGCCGATCTCCTCGTCGCCGGCCGAGATGGTGGCCACGCGCGCGATCTGGTCCTTGCCCGAGACCTCCTTGGACTGCGAGGCGATGTTCGCGACGACCTCATCCACGGCCTTCTCGATGCCGCGCTTGAGCGCGAGCGGGTTGGCGCCGGCGGCCACGTTCTTCAGGCCCTGGCGAACGATCGCCTGGGCGAGCACGGTGGCCGTGGTGGTGCCGTCGCCGGCGACGTCGTTGGTCGCCGTGGCGACCTCGCGGACGAGCTGGGCGCCCTGGTTCTCGAAGACGTCCTCGACCTCGATCTCACGCGCGATCGTGACGCCGTCGTTGGTGATCGTGGGCGCGCCGAACTTCTTGTCGAGCACCACGTAGCGGCCCTTGGGGCCGAGCGTGACCTTGACGGCGTTGGCAACCGCGTCGACGCCTGCCTCCAGCGCCTTGCGTGCGTCTCCGCCGTACTTCAGTTCCTTGTGAGCCATGTCAGTTCAGATCTCCTTATGCGACCTTGGCGAGGACATCGGACTCGCGCAGCACGAGCAGATCCTCACCGGTGTCGGGGTCTTTGATCTCGCTTCCGCCGTACTTGCTGTAGAAGACCTGGTCACCCTTCTTGACGTCCAGCGGGATGCGCTTGCCGTTCTCATCGAGCTTGCCATCGCCGACGGCGAGGACCTCGCCTTTTTCCGGCTTCTCTTTGGCGGTGTCGGGGAGCACGATGCCACTCGCGGTCTTCTCCTCCGTCTCGACCGCCCGCACGATCAGTCGATCGCCCAGGGGCTTGAGCTTCATATCGAAACCTCCATCTAGGACTGCGGCGGCCCACGCTCCCCGCTGAGGGGGGGACCGCCCTTTCTGGCACTCTCGGGGGGAGAGTGCCAACGTTCAGCCTCAATATATAGAAGATCCGGAGCCGGCCCGGTCCCAGCTGGCAGTCAGCGAGTGGGAGTGCCAGGCCGCTTGCAGCGACCCGCTGTCCGCCGCGCGGGGACTCGGCGCGGCCCGCGGGGGCGCCCTGACGGGCGGAGCCCCCTAGTTCTGGGCTCCGCCGAAGCCTTTCATCGCTTCGGTCATCGTGGAGGGGTTGTCGAGGATCTGGGAGAAGCGCACGACGGTCACGATGTCATCCATCCCCACCGTCCTGCCGTAGATCTGTTCGAGGAACTTGATCAGCTCTTCGTGGCGGCGAAACTCGGGATTGTCGTGCTTGATGTCGCGCGGGGAGAGCTCGGCGAGCTTCATCACCTCCACCTGGTCGATCACCGCCTCGAAGATCTTTTCCCGCGGCGAGTACTGGTAGCCGATCGTCACGAGCACCGCCTGGTTCTTGCGGTACTTGCCCGACTTGTCGCCGAGCCGGATGGTCGCCGTCTTGCGGCCCCGCTTGAGCTCGTCGGCGAAGATCGTGGAGTAGAAGTTGAGGACCTGCATCGGGAGTCCTTGGCGGTAGTTGTGGGATCGGTTGCGGGGCGCTGGCGCCCGAGCGCAGGCTACCGGTCTTTACCGAGGCAGGCCTCCGCCAGCGCGACCATGTCGCGCTCGGCGGCGTGGCTCAGCTGCTTCTGGGCTTCGGCGAGGCTGAGCCAGCGCGCCTCCTCCACCTCGTCGTCGTGATCCTCGATGTCGCCCTCGACGTAGGTGAACAGGAAGAAGGCCACGGTCTTGCCGATCGTGCGCCCGTCACGCCGGTACCAGTAGCGCGTCTCCCCGAGCTCCTGCACGGGTTCGGCGACGATGCCCGTCTCCTCGCGCACCTCGCGCTCGGCCGCCTGCACCGGCGTCTCGCCCGGGTCGACGTGGCCCTTCGGCAGCGCGAGCACGCGCGAGCCGTCGGCCGCGCGACGCGTGGGGACGATCACCACGACCTCCTGCCCGCGCACGACCACGCCGCCCGCCGAGAACTCGCGGTCCCGCCTGGCGGGACGCTTTCCCGGGCGGGCCCGCGCCGGGGCGGGATCGGGCTTGCGCTCAGAAGACATACTTCTGCAGCGCCTGCGGGTCGTGCACGACCAGCCGTCCGCGGCCCTGAGAAATCACGCCGGCGCGCTCGAGCACGGCCAGGAAGCGGCTCGCCGACTCGCGCGAGGAGCCCGCGAGCTGGGCGAGGTCGGCCTGCGTGGCGGTGACGAGCACCTCCGTGGCGGGCTTGCCGTCGGCGATCTCCTGCTCGACGAGCTGGCGCAGGACGATCGCGACGCGGCTCTGGACTGTCTGGAAGGACTGCCGCGAAAGGCGCTCGTTCATCTCGCGCAGGCGGCGCCCGAGCGCGATCACCAGGCGTGCGGCGATTTCGGGGTGCTCGCCCATCAGGCGTCGCATGTCCGGGCCGAGCACACCGACCACGCTGGTCGTCTCGACCGCCTGCACGGTGGCCGAGCGGAGCTCGTCCTCGAACATCGCGAGCTCGCCGAAGATGTCCCCCGGCCCGAACGTGGCCAGCGTGATCGTGCGCCCGTCGTTGTGCGTGCGGATCGCACGGGCGCGGCCCTCGCGCACGATGTAGCAGGTGTCGCTCGCGTCCCCCTCGCGAAACACCGCCTGGCCGGGCTCGAACTGGCGCGGGACGGCGACCTGGGCGATCCGCTCGAGGTCGCTTCGCTCCAGCGCGGAGAAGGCTGGCACCCGGCCGAGCAGCTCGACCACGTCGCCTGAGCGGGTTGCGTCCATAGCGCCAGGGGATACCACACCGCCCGTTGCCGCATCGCGCGCCCCGAGCCGCTGCGTTGCCGCGCCGCGGAGCCGGCCACGGCGCGGCTACCTGCGCCGCCCGGCGAGGCCGGCGCTATCGTCACGCGCATGAGCGTCCGCAGCCGCCCGATCGCCGCGCTTGCCGTGCTCGGCTGCCTGGCGGGCGCACCGGCGGGCGCGCTCGCCGGCTCGCCCGCGCGGCCACGCGCCGCGGGAACGTCAGCCGCGGCGCGCGCGCTGCTGAGGTCCCGGGAACTGTGGGCGACGATCGACGTGTGCAACGCGCCCGACCAGCCGAACGTGCTGGGCGTCCGCGGCTCGATGCCGGGCGACGCGCAGGCGCACGACACGATGTACATGAGATTCCGCCTGCAGTACCTCGACAAGACCACGATGCGCTGGGTCAACCTCGCCGCCAGCGGAGCGAGCACGCCCTTCCTGGCGGTGGGCGGCGGCGCCTCCTCGCGCCAGGACGGCAGCAGCTTCGTGATCGCGCCCGTTGCGGGCCAGCCCGCATTCATGTTGCGCGGCGTGGTGGCCTTCCAGTGGCGGCGCGGCCGTACCGTGCTCGAGTCGATCACGCGGCCGACCACCGCGGGCCACCAGGCGCTCGCGGGCGCCGACCCGGCCGGGTTCAGCGCGGCTAGCTGCCAGATCGGCTGAACAGCCGCGGGTCGTTGGTGATGATGCCGTCCACGCCCATCGCGGTCAGCCGCTCGATCATGGGGGCGTCGTCCACGGTCCACACGTAGAGCTCGCCTTCGCCCTGCTCGACCGCCCGCAGCAGCGCCGGCGTGACCACCCGCCAGTGGGCCATGATCGCGTCGAAGCGGCCTTCCCGCAGGGCGTTGCGCGCGCGCCGCGGGAGCATCGCGCGGTAGCCGGTGAGCATCGCCAGCGCGGGGATCGCGGTGAGCATGTCGGTGGTGTAGTCGCGACGCACGCGCGGCACCGACCAGCCCAGGCGCAGCGAGGGCTCGGCCGCGCGGATCTCGGCCAGTCCCGCCGGGAACATCCCGCTGACGAGCGTGCGCCCCACGAGCTCCCGGGCACGGAGCGCGTCCAGCACCCGCAGCTCGTATCCCGGCAGCTTGATGTCGACGTCGAGCTCGATCGCGGTGAAGCGCTCCGCCGAGAGGTGCTCCAGCGCGTGCTCGAGCTCGAGCGGCGGGCGCGAGCGCATGTCCTCGTAGTCGTGGGCCACGAGCAGCGGCCCGCTCCCGTCGCGGTGCTCGCAGAGCACGTCGAGCTCGATCATGTCCACCCCGTGCTCGAGCGCGGCGTCGAAGCTTGCGAGCGTGTTCCCAGGCTCGATGTGGGCGGCTCCCTTGTGGCCCACGCGGCGCGGGCGGCTGGGCGGCGGCTCGGTTCTCGGCATCGCCGCCCACGATGCCAGAGTCTCGGGAGCGGCGCCGGCGAGCGTGCCGCCGCGGCCGGGCCCGGACGGCTGACGCCGCCTCAGCGCGCCCGCGCGGGCGGCACGCGGGCGGCGCGGATCGCCTCGACCGCGGCGCGCGGCCCCAGGTAGGGAGCGAGCACGACGAACGTGAGGTGGTCCACGAGCCCCGGCAGGCGTGCGAGGCGCTGGCCGGTGACGTAGCTGCCGAGGATCGCCCAGACGGCGCCCGTGACGGCCACGGGGGCGACCGCGGGCCCGCGCCTGGGCGGCGGAGCGCCCGCGCTGAGCGCGCTCGTGAGCGCCTCGATCGGCTTGGTCATGCGGGTGATCATCGCCGGCCCCACCTCGAATACGTCGATGAACGCCAGCCTCATCAGCGCCTGCTGGGCGAGGAGGTAGTCCACGAACGCCGCGATCGCCCAGCGCACCGCTTCGGGCCAGCTGGCGCAGTCCGCGATCGCCTCTTGCACGCACTCCAGCGCTTCGGCCGCGAACTCGTCGAGCACCGCCAGGAAGCAGGCCTCCTTGCTCGCGAACTGGCGGTGGAACGCCTCGGTGGAGATGTCCGCGAACTGCGCGATGTGCGGGTCTGTCAGCTCTGCGTAGCCGCCGTCGAGCGTGAGGTGCACGACCGCGCCGAGCGCCCGCGCGCGCGTGCCCTCGCCGCAGAGGAACCTGGCGGGCGTCGGCGGCGTGCGCATCGGCCCGATCGGCGAGACGCTGCCGAGCCGTGCGGCGGCGGACGAGCGGTAGGCCTCGATCCAGTCGAGGACCTCGTCGGCGAGCAGCGCCAGCTCGCTCTCGCGGCCGGCGAGCAGGTGCACGAACGCGAGCTGGCGCACGCCGCCCACGATCGCCCTGGCGGCCAGCGGCGGGACCTCCACGCCGTCAGGCGCCCCCTGGGAGAAGACCGTGATCAGCCGCTCGAAGGTGAAGCCGGCGAGCTGCATGCGCTCGCGGGCGGCCGCGCCGATGCCGAGCGTGTCCACGAGCACGAGCCGCGGTCCCTTGGGTGCCTCGGCGATCTGCTCGAGCAGCGCCCGGCAGGACGCGTGCAGGCGATTGGACCAACCCCGCTCGCCCTGCCAGGCGTCGATCACCTGCTTGCGCGCGCGTGCGACCACGATGTCGTGGGTCGCCAGGAAGCAGCCCTCCTTGTTGGGGAACTGCTCGTAGAAGGCTCGCCGCGAGACCCCGGCCAGCGCGATCACGTCGGCGACGGTCGTGTCGTGGTAGCCGCGCTGGGAGACCGCCTCGATCATGCCTCCGTAGATGCGCGCACGCTGGTTGCGCGCGACCTCCTCGCGACCCATGCCGCTCGGGCCGTGCGGGAGACGCCGGAAGAGCGGCGCGAGCTGTCCCCTCGGTCGACTCATCCTCCCCCTAATTCGACTGATGCTTACTGTTCCAAAAGATAGACAAGTCCCGATCGGCCCGCAAGGCTGGCGTGGCCGCTCAGGCGCTCAGCGTGAGGCGGCGCGGGCCCGGCTGAAAGCCGAGCTCCTCCACGAGCGCGCCCGCGAGCGGCGAGGCGATCGCGGACTCGCCGTCGATGCGCTCGAGCGCGAGCTTGGGGACGCGCCCACCGCGCACCGCCTCGGCGAGGGCGGCCAGCGCCCGCTGAACGGGATCCGGCTCACGGCCCGCCCCGCCGGCGCGCGCGCGCTCCGCGGCGAGCGTCACGAGGCCGCGACCGCCGCGCTCGACGTAGAGCACGGGCTCCTCGTCGACCATCACCACGTAGGCGCCCGCCACGCGCGCGGGACGGCGCTCCTGGCCCTCGCGCCGGGGCCACGGCAGCGCGGCGCCGTATGGCTGGGCCGGGTCGGCCGCGGCGAGCACGAGCGTGCGGCCGGGCTCCGGGCCGGCGGCGCCGGGCGTGGGGGCTCGGGTGCGCTCCGAGTCGCCCAGCGCACGCAGCCGCTCGACCGCGCCGGGCAGGGCGAACTGCGCGCCGCCCATGCCCTCGATGAAGTAGCCGCGCCGGCACACGCCGAGCGTCTCGAGGTTGGAGAAGGTGTCGTAGAGCAGCGCGAAGCCCCCCTTGATCCCCTCCGCCAGCACCTGCTCGCGGGTGACGATCCCGTAGCGCTCGAGCAGCAGCTCGGCCAGCGCGCGCCGGCGCTCGGGCGCCCCCGCCGCGCCCTCGGGACCGCCGCTGAAGACGCCGTCGGTCAGCGACCAGCGGCCCTGGACCTGCGACTGCGCGCCCGTACGCCGGCGCCCGGCGAAGCGCGACCGGCCCGGCGTGCGCGCGGGCCGCGTGCCGGCGGGCCGTTCTGCGCGCGCGAGCGCGAGGCGGGGGGCGCGCAGCGGCGCCCATGCGTCGTTGGTGGCCTCGCCCGCCCACACGAGGTCCCATAGCGCCTCGCGCAGCGCCTCGGCCGGAGCCTGCAGCTCGGCGAGCAGATCGCTGAAGAAGCACGGGCCCCGTGCCAGGCGCTCGCGCAGCAGGTCGTGCTCGGGGCCATCGGGGCCCGCCTCGCCGGCGCGTGCCGAGCCGCGCGCGGGCGGGCCGATGGCGGCGGCGTCCTCGCGGAAGTAGAGGGCCACGCGCCCGGAGCGCCCGAGCGGGCCCGCGCCCACCCACACGAGCTCCCCGCTCGAGCAGAGCGCGTCGAGCCATGTCTGGGAGTAGGCGCCGGTCCTGCGCGGGAGCACGTCGCGCTCCCAGATCTCGACCGGCAGCGCGAGCCCCTGCAGCGGCACCAGCACCTCGCGCAGGCGGTCGACGCCGGCGCCCGCGCGCGAGTGGCGATCGACGCCCTGCCAGGAGGGCAGGAAGGCGGCCAGGCGCCGCTCCTCGGCCGGCTCGATCTCCTTGCGCAGGGCGGCCAGCGAGGCGCGGCGCAGCCGGCGCAGGACCTCCAGGTCGCACCAGTCGCGCTCGGAGCCCCCGGGGCGCAGCTCGCCGCGTACGAGCTCGCCGTCGCGCTCGAGCTCGCGCAGCACCGCCGATGCGTCCACCCCGTAGCGCGCGTGCAGCTCCGCGGCGCCGAACGGTCCATGGGTGCGGGCGAAGCGGGCGACGAGCTCGCGCAGCGCGTCGGGGACGTCGGAGATGAACGCCTCGGGCAGCCCGCCGGGCGGCACGACCGCGAGCGCGTCGCGGTAGAGACCGGCCTCGTCGGCCGCGACCCAGCGCTGCTGCCCGTTCACGCGCAGGCGGATGGCGCGCCGTTCGCGCTGCAGCTCCTCGAGCATGGCGTTGGCGTCCACGCCGGGGAAGACGCGCTCTGCGACCTCCTGGGCGGTGAGATCGCCGATCCGCCGGAGCACGTCGTGGAGGCCGTCGCGGCCGGTCGCGCGGGTCATCTCGGAGCGATGCTGCAGGTCGTCTTCCACGCGCTTCAGGGCGCCGGGGTCGATCAGCTCGCGCAGCTCCTCCTGGCCGAGCAGCTCGCGCAGCAGGTCGCGGTCGAGCGAGAGCGCCGCCGCACGGCGCTCCGCGTTGGGGGTGTCCCCCTCGTACATGTAGGTGGCCACGTAGTCGAACAGCAGCGAGGAGGCAAACGGCGAGGCGGCCTGCGTCTCGACCTCCACGAGCGAGATCTCGCGGGTGTGCAGCCCGCGCAGCAGCTCTTCCAGGCCGGTCACGTCCAGCACGTCGCGCAGGCACTCGCGATAGGTCTCGAGCACGATCGGGAAGTCCGCGTAGCGGCGCGCCACCTCGAGCAGGCTCTGGGCCTTCAGCCGCTGCTGCCACAGCGGCGTGCGGCGGCCGGGATAGGCGCGGGGGATCAGCAGCGCGCGCGAGGCGTTCTCGCGAAAGCGCGCGCCGAACAACGCGGAGCCGCCGAGCTCGGAGACGACGGCCTGCTCGACCTCCTCGGGCTCCAGCAGCAGCAGCTCGGCCGCGGAGGGCAGCGCGAGCGGCTCCTCGCCCTCGCCCTCGTCGGCATCGAGGTCGGGGAGGTGCATGATGATGCCGTCGTCGGTCCAGATCGCGTCGCAGTCCAGGCCGAAACGCTCGCGCATGCGCGCGGCCAGTGCCAGGCCCCAGGCGGCGTGCACGCGTCCGCCGTAGGGGGAGAGCACGCACAGGCGCCAGTCGCCGATCTCGTCGCGGAAGCGCTCCAGCACGATCGTGCGCTCGCTGGGCAGCACGCGCGTGGCGGCCTGCTGCTCCTGCAGGTGCGCGAGCAGGTTGCGAGCGGCGCGCTCGTCGAGGTCGTAGTCGCGCTGCAGCGTGGCGGCGTCCTGCTCGACCGCCCAGCGCGAGAACGCGCCGATCGCGCGGCCGAGCTCCTTGGGGCGCCCCACGGAGTCGCCCTTCCAGAACGGCACCGCCCCGGGGGCGCCGGGGGCGGGGGTGACGATCACGCGGTCGCGCCCGATCTCCTCGATCCGCCAGGTGGACGCCCCGAGCAGGAAGGCCTGCCCGGGACGGGCCTCGTAGACCATCTCCTCGTCGAGCTCGCCCACGCGGCGCCCGTCGGGCAGCGTGACCGCGAACAGGCCGCGGTCGGGGATCGTGCCGGCGTTGGCGATGGCGAGCTGGCGCGAGCCCTTGCGCGCCCGGATCGTGCCGGCGAGGCGATCCCAGACGATGCGCGCGCGCAGCTCCCCGAACTCCTTGGACGGATAGCGCCCGTCGAGCATGTCCAGCACGTTCTCCAGCAGCTCCCGCGAGAGCTCGGAGTAGGAGTGGGTGCTCCTCACCAGCGCGTGCAGCTCGTCCACCGAGACTCCTCCCTCGGGCGGCACGGCGTCCTCGTCGGCGGCCGCGGACGACGAGGCTGCCGCGCGGCCGGCGCTTGCCGGCTCGCTGGACACGGCGATCGCGACGATCTGCTGCGCGAGCACGTCCAGGGCGTTGCGCGGCACGACGGTCGGCTCGATCAGACCTTCGCGCATGCGCCGCGCGACGACGGCGCACTCGAGCAGATCGCCACGGAACTTGGGGAAGATCCGCCCGCGGCTGACCTGGTCCACGCCGTGCCCGGCGCGGCCTATGCGCTGCAGGCCGCGTGCGACCGACTTGGGCGACTCGATCTGCAGCACGAGGTCCACGGCTCCCATGTCGATGCCCAGCTCGAGCGAGCTGGTGGCCACCAGGCAGGGCAGCTCCCCGGCCTTCAGCAGCTCCTCGACCTTCGTGCGCTCCTCGCGCGCGAGCGACCCGTGGTGGGCGCGCGCGATCTCGCTCTCGGCGAGCTCGTTCAGGCGCAGCGCCACGCGCTCGGCGGAGCGGCGGTTGTTGACGAACACGATCGTGGAGCTGTGCTCGCGCACGAGCTTCAGCAGCTCCGGATAGATCGCCGGCCAGATCGAGGAGCGCAGGGACTCACCTCCCGCGACCGGCTCCAGCGGATCTCGCTGCGGATCCACTGGTCCCGACGGTTCGCTCATCGACTCGACCGGCACCTCGATCCGCAGGTCGAGCTGCTTGCGCACTCCGGCGTCGATGATCCGCACGTCGCGGCCCGGGCCGACGAGGAAACGGCCGATCTCCGCCAGCGGGTTCTGGGTGGCGCTCAGCCCGATCCGCTGCAGGCCACCGCCGCGGCCGTGGCCCTGCGCGTGCACGTGGGCCTCCAGGCGCTCGAGCGTGAGCGCGAGGTGCGAGCCGCGCTTGGAGCCCGCGACGGCGTGGATCTCATCGACGATCACCGCCTCCACGGTGGCGAGCATCTCGCGCGCGCGCGAGGTGAGCATCAGGTAGAGCGACTCGGGCGTGGTCACGAGGATGTCGGGGGGGTTGCGGATCATCGCCGCGCGCTCGCGCTGGGGCGTGTCTCCGGTGCGAATCCCGACGCTCAGATTCTCGGCGCCGATCCCCCGCAGGGGCGCGCGCAGGTTGCGCTCGATGTCGTAGGCGAGCGCCTTCAGGGGGCTGACGTAGAGCACGCGCGTGCCGGCCGGCCCCTGCGCGCGCTCGCTTCCCAGCCGATCGAGCGCCCACAGGAAGGCGGCGAGCGTCTTGCCCGAGCCGGTGGGCGCGGACACGAGCACGTTCTCGCCCGCGGCGATCGCCGGCCAGGCCTGCGCCTGGGCGGGCGTGGGCGCGGCGAACGCCGCTTGAAACCAGGTGCGCACGCGCGGGCTGAAGCTCGACAGGGGCACGCGCCCACACTAGCGCCAGCGCAGAGCACGCCGACCGGCCCGCCGCTCGCGCTTGGCCCGAACCTCGAAAGTCCAGTGTTTCTGACCCGCCGAGCCGCCCGATGGACCTAGGATCGTTGCCGTATTCGAGCTTGGCCGCCTGGCCAGGAGCCTCACACCGACAGACAGGACGGCGTGCCGATGCCAAGAACTCGCTCATCCCTCGGCCGGGGGCAGGAGCCCGCATGGTCGATTCCGAGCCTGAGAGAGCCGCGCTACTCGCAGTCGCTCGAGCGTGGGTTGGCGATCCTCGGCTGCTTCACCCCCGCTCGACCGGTGCTGGGGATAGCGGACATCGCCGACGAGCTCGGAATGAGCCGCTCGACGACGCACCGCTACGTGATCACGCTGGTCGCGCTCGGATACCTCGAGCAGGGTGCCTCGCGCAAGTACCGCCTCGGCCTGCGCGTGACCGACCTGGGGATGTCCGCGCTGAACTCGACCGGGCTGCGCGAGCACGCGCACGCGGACCTCACCGAACTGCGCCAGCGCACCTCCTACACGGCCAGCCTGGCGGTGCTCGACGGTAGCGAAATCGTCTACGTCGATCGCGCGCGCAGCTTCCGCCGGCGCGGCAACGCGGCCGCCCCGGACCTGCACCCCGGCTCGCGCCTGCCGGCCTACTGCACTGCGATGGGCAAGCTGCTGCTGGCGTTCGTGCCGGAGCCCGAGCAGCGCGAGATGCTCGCAACGATCAAGCTCGCCAAGCGCGGTCCGAACACGATCTCCAGCAAGAAGGCGCTGCGCGCGGAGCTCGAGCAGATCCGCCTTGCGGGCTTCGCCGTCAACGACCAGGAGCTCGCGCGCGAGCTCCTCGCGATCGCCGCGCCGGTGCGCAGCGAGACGCGCGAGGTGGTCGCCGCCGCCGGGCTCTCGGCCCACAGCGCGCTGATCTCGCTGGAGGAGATGGTCGAAGCGCTCGGCCCGCACCTGATCTCCACCGCGGACCGGATCTCCGCGCGCCTCGGCTACCGCCGCGACGACGAGCAGAAGTAGCGCCTGCGCTCCCGCCGGGCGCCCATGCCCTGGTCGCGGTGAGCGGCGCATCGGAGCGGCTGGCATACTCTCGGAGCCGGATGCCCCTGCCCCGCCCCTCCAAGCGTGCGTACAGCCTGGCGTGCGCGTCCGTGACCGCGCTCGCGCTGGCCGCGTGCGGCAGCACCGTCTCGACCAGCGCCTTCAAGGGCGAAGAACACGAAGTCGCCCAGGGGATCGCCAACCTGCAGGCCGACGCGACCGCCGCGGAAGAGGGCAAGATCTGCCAGAACGACCTCGCCGCGTCGGTCGTCGAACGCCTCAAAGGCCGCAAGGCCTGCGAACAGGCGATCAAAGAACAGCTCACCGAGATCGACAACCTCGAACTGAGCGTCCACTCGATCAAGATCGACGCTGCGGCCAAGACCGCGACGGCGACCGTCAAGAGCACCTATGCCGGGAGCCCCAAGCAGAGCACGATCACGCTCGCCAAGGAAGGCGGACGCTGGAAGATCACCGGGCTCGGCTGAGCCGAGGAGCGCTCGGGCGTGCGCTCAGCCGAGCGCACGCCCGTACTGGCGTTCGTAGTAGGACCTGTAGTCGCCCGAGCGGATCGGCTGCCACCACCAGCCGTTGTCGCGATACCAGGCCACGGTCTGCTCGAGCCCCTCCTCGAAGCGGACCTGCGGGCTCCAGCCGAGCGCGCGAACCTTCTCGGAGGACAGCGAGTAGCGCCGGTCGTGGCCGGGACGATCGGCGACGTGCTCGATCAGCTCCTGCGAGGCGCCGGTCAGCTCGATGATGCGCCTGACGACGAAGATGTTGGCCTCCTCGTCGGGGCCTCCCGCGTTGTAGACCTCGCCCGCCGCCCCATGCTGCAGGACGTGGCCGATCGCGCGCGCGAAATCGGTGCTGTGGATCCAGTTGCGCACCTGCATGCCGTCGCCGTAGACGGGCAGGCGGTCGCCGTGCAGGGCGTTGAGGATCATCAGCGGGATCAGCTTCTCGGGGTACTGGTAGGGGCCGTAGTTGTTGGAGCCGCGAACGATCACCGCGGGCAGCCCGTAGGTGTGGAAGTAGCTCTGCACGAGCAGGTCCGCGGCGCACTTGGTCGCGGAGTAGGGCGAGGAGGGGCGCAGGGGGCTCTCCTCGGTGAACGTGCCCTGCTCGATCGAGCCGTAGACCTCGTCGGTGGAGACCTGCACGTAGCGCAGGCCATGCTCGCGGGCCGCCTCCAGCAGCACGTACGTGCCCAGCGCGTGCGTGGTGACGAACGCATCCGGCTCCGCGATCGAGCGGTCCACGTGCGTCTCGGCGGCGAAGTTCACGATCGCCTCGGGCGCGGCCGCGGCGATCGCGGCGTCCACCGCCTCGCGATCCTCGATCGCGCCGCGCAGGAAGCGCAAGCGCGGGTCCTCGGCGAGGTCGCGCAGGTTCTCCTCGCGCCCGGCATAGGTCAGCTTGTCGAGGACGGTCACCTCGTCGCCGTGCTCGCGCACGCGCTGGCGCGCAAACGTGGAGCCGATGAAGCCGGCGCCGCCGCAGACGAGGAGCTTGCTCATGCGCGCATCATCCCAGCACGCGCCGCGAGGTACCCCGCGAGCCCGTCGCGCCAGTCGGGCATCGCCACCACGTCGTCGCGCTCGGACTCGAGCGCCGACCAGGCCGGGCGCGGCGCGGGGCGCGCCATCTGCTCGCTGCCGACCGCCTCCACCGTGCACTCGACCTCCGCCTGCCGGAAGATCTCCTTCGCGAAGCCGCACCAGGAGACCCGGCCGCCGCCGGTGAGGTGCACGAGCCCGCGCACCTCGCGCTCGAGCAGCCCGAGCACGGCCGGCGCGAGGTGCCCGGACCACGTGGGCGATCCGATCTGGTCGTCGACCACCTGCACGGCCTCGCGCTCGCCGGCGAGGCGCAGCATCGTATCCACGAAGTTGCGTCCGTCCACGCCGTAGAGCCAGGCGGTGCGCACCACCGTGTGGCCAGCGGAGGCGTCGAGCACCCGGCGCTCGCCCTCTAGCTTGGTCTGGCCGTAGACCGTACGGGGGCCCGTCGGGTCGGACTCCACGTAGGCTCGCGGGCGCCCGTCCGCGTCGAGCGGAGCGACGCCGTCGAAGACGTAGTCGGTGGAGAGGTGCAGCAGCTGCACGCCCACGCGTGCCGCTGCGCGCGCGAGGTTGCCGGCGCCGTCGGCGTTGACCGCGCGGGCAGCCTCGCGTCTGGCCTCGGCCCCGTCGACATCGGTCCAGGCGGCGCAGTTGACCACCGCCTGCAGCGAGCCGGGCTCGCCGAGCAGGCCGTCGAGGAGCGCGTCGACCGCGTCGGCGTCGGTGATGTCGATCTCGGGCAGGTCGACGAGCACGAGCTCGTGTCCTGCGCGCTCGCCCGCGCGCTGGACATCGTGGCCGAGCATTCCGGCCGCGCCTGTGACGAGCACCCTCACAGGATCGAGATGTCGGAGTTGTCGCCCACCATGAAGCGGTACGCGCGCGGCTGGCGGTCGCCGCGGCGCACCGTCACGTTGCGCCCGAGCAGCGAGGACTCCATCCGCCCGTCGAGGTCGCAGACCGTGCAGCCCGCCAGCAGGATCGAGTGCTCGACCTCTGCGCCCGAGATCGTGCAGCGCTCCCCGATCGCCGTGTAGGGGCCCACGTAGCAGTCGCTCAGCCGCGCGCCTGCTCCCACGATCGCTGGCCCGCGCACGACCGTGCGCTCCAGCCGCGCTCCGGCCTCGATCACGACCCTCCCGTCGACCTGGGAGTCGATCAGCTCGCCCTCCACCCGCCCGATCAGGTTGTCGAGGATCAGCCTGTTGGCCTCCAGCATGTCCTCCAGCCGCCCCGTGTCCTTCCACCAGCCGCGCACGATGTGCGGCTCCACGCGCATGCCCGCGTCGAGGAGGTGCTGGATCGCATCGGTGATCTCGAGCTCCCCGCGCGCGGAAGGCTCGATCGCGCGCGCGGCGTCGTGGATCTGCGCGGTGAACATGTAGACGCCCACCAGCGCCAGGTCGGTGGCCGGCTCGGTCGGCTTCTCGACCAGGCGCACCACCCGCCCCACCTGTCCCGCGGCCGCCTCGGCCAGCTCCGCAACGCCGTAGTTCTCCGGGTCGGGCACCGGCGTGAGCAGGATCAGCGCGTCGGGCTCGTGCTCGCGGAAAGCGGCCACGAGGTCGGAGATACCGCCCTGCAGGAGGTTGTCGCCGAGGTACATTACGAACGGGCTGTCCCCCAGGAAGGCCTCAGCGGTGAGCACCGCATGGGCGAGGCCCAGCGGCTCGTCCTGGACGATGTAGGAGATGCGCACGCCAAAGCGCGAGCCGTCCCCGGCGGCCGCTTCGATCTCCGGCCCGGTCTCCGGGGCGATGATGATGCCGACCTGCTCGATCCCCGCCTCGGCCATCGCCTCGATGCCATAGAACAGCACGGGCTTGTTGGCCACGGGCACGAGCTGCTTGGCGCTCGTGTGCGTGATCGGGCGCAGGCGCGTGCCCTTGCCCCCCGACAGGATCAGGCCCTTCAGCGGCTCCATAGACGGGGCAGCCTACCGCTGCCCGGAACACGGCGGTCGCATTCCCGCCCGGCCGGGCCGCGATCGCGGGCTCAGTAGACCCCGCCCAGCTTGCGGTGGTCCCAGGTGGCGCGGCGGACCTCGACGAACTCGAGCGCGACGCGCTTTGCCGCCTGCTGCTCGACCATCGCGGCCACCTCCGGCGCCAGCTCGGCGACCGGGACGGCGCCGGCAGGCGCGGCGTAGCGGGTGAAGATCTCCCGGCCGAGGGCGCCGACGACCGCCACGGCACGGTGGATCACGACCTCGCACTCGAGCATCACGCCGCGCAGCTGCTGGTACTCCTCGCCCGCCTCGACCTGCAGCGTCGCGCGCGGGTCGCGCTCGAGGTTGCGCACCTTCTGGGAGGCCGCATAGGTCCACGACCACAGGCGCGGGGCGGGCGGGACCGCCGCCCCGGCGCTCGCCGGCTGCGGGTCGGGCGCGCGCAGCACGTACCACAGCGGCATCAGGTGCGGCCAGCCGCGCGGCCCGCTCGTGGCGCACGTGACGGTTCGCTCCTGCCCCAGGAACGTGGCCGCCTCCTCCGCGCTCATGCGGATCTGCTCGCGGCGGCTCACGACGAGCGCTACGCGGCAGCCGGCGCTGCGCTCAGCTCCTGCAGGCGCGCGACCGCCGCACGCACCGCCTCGCGCGCGTCCTCGGGCTCGAGCACGGCCGCGTCCCCGGCTTCCCGCAGGATCTCCCGCACGAGCCAGTCCACGCCCGCGAAGCTCAGCTCGACCACGACCGCGCCGTCGCCCCACTCCTGCACCACCCGCCTGGCCTCGCGGGCCCAGCGTGCGCGCTCGGGCGAGACCCACACGCGGGCGCTGCGCGAGGCCTGCACCTCGCCCGTGCGCAGCCAGCCGTCGACCGCGGCCGCGGGATCGACCTCCGGGCGCGGCGTGAACTTCTCGTCGGTGACGGTCACGCGCTTGATCCGGTCCAGGCGGAAGTGGCGCACGCCCGCGCGCTCGGGGTCGAAGGAGGCCACGTACCAGCCCTCGCGGCCGTTGGTCAGCGCGTAGGGCTCCACGCGGCGCAGCGAGAGCTCGTCCTCGTTCTCCTTGTAGTAGTCGAGCTCGACCAGCTTGCGCTGCATGATCGCCTTGGAGACCAGGCGCGCCACGTCGGAGTCGTCTCCGGCCGTGGGAGCGACCTGCAGGCCCTGCTCCATCGGATCCTCCCCGAGCGCGGCCACGATCTTCGCGCGCGCGGAGGTGAGCGAGCCCTCCGGGATGTGCTCTCCGATCAGGTCTATCGCCGCGACCAGCGCCTTGGCCTCCACCGGCAGCAGGCGCGCGGGACGGTCGAAGTTGTCGCTGTAGGGCTCCGGATCGACCTCGATCTCGCCCTCCTCCTCCTTGATCTCGGCGTAGAGCACGTAGGAGCCGCCGCCGAAGTTCACGACGTTGAGCACGCTGAGGTCCTCGCGCAACTCTTCCTCGCTCAGCTGCAGGCGCTCGCAGACCTCCTCGATCGGGATCCGCTCGCCGGCCCGGCCGGCCCGTATCAGGATGCTCGCCAGCGTGACCAGCCGGGCGAAGCGCTCCGGCCTGATGGCCGCGTCGGGGCGACCCGCACCCTCGCCCTCGCCGGAGGATGCGCCGCCCCGGCGCGAGGCGCGCGTGCGTGAGGAGCCGCTGATCCTGGCAGCCGCGGGCGCGGGCGGCTCGGGCGGCTTCCCGGCCGGCTCGGCCGGCGGCGTCTCGCCGTGGCGCTCGGCGAGCAGCTCCACCCGCCGCTGGAACTCGGCCAGCAGCTCCGGCGGGCCCAGCAGCCGCGCGTTCGTGCCGAGGCCCAGCACCCACGAGACGATGCTGCGCGGGCTCGAGTAGCTCGTGGCGAACACCACCGCTCCCTCCTCGGCGCCGATCACGCCGTCGGGGCGCGGCTCCAGCTCGGCAGGATCGCGAATCTCGCCGTAGCGGCCGAAGTGACGTTCGATCTGCCAGGCGATGCGGCCCGATATGAGGATCTCCGCCACGCCCTTCTCCTCGCCGAGCTGCCAGTCGGCGCGGCCCGCGTAGGCGCGCGGGTCGAAGTCGGTGGGCCGGTGGAAGTCGTGCTCGGCCTTGGTCGCGTAGGAGACCTTGCCGCGGATGCGCGAGAGCCTGAAGACGCGAATCGCCTCGCGCTCGTGCGCGTAGCCCAGCAGGTAGAACTGCCCGCCCTGGAAGAGCAGGTGGTAGGGATCCACGCGGCGCGTGCTCACCTCGTCGCGCTCCATCGTGTAGTAGTCGAAGACGATCGTCTTGTTGCGGAAGATCGCCGTCTCGACCTTCGCCAGGCGGGCGGAGAGGTCGTGGCCGCCGGCCGAGGCCGTGATCCCGAGCGCCACCGAGCGCTGCTCGGGGGCGCGCAGCGGGCTCGGCCTTCCCCAGGTGATCTGCTGCAGCGCCAGGCGCAGGGGCTCGGCATAGGCGAATTCCCCGTCGAGCAGGCTCAGCGCGGTCTGCAGCGCCGCGAGCTCCTTGTCGGTGAACGCGATCGCGGGCAGGTGGAAGTTCTCGGGGCGCAGCGAGTAGTTCTCCTGCTCGGCAGCGCCGTCGGCGGGCCGCTCCACGCTCAGCTGGATGCGCAGCGACTCCAGCTCGGAACGGTCGGCGTAGAAGCGCCGCGCGAACGCGTCCTCGTTCATGCCGCTGTACCCCTCAACGTCGCGCCGGATCTCCACTGCCGTCACCGGCCGCCGCTCGGCCATCAGGTAGGAGATCAGCGACAGCTGGCGGATCAGCTTCTCGGTGTCCTTGGCCATCGGCTCCCAAAGATAGAAGCCGGCAGCGAGACGGGGCGCGCGTGGCGGCAGGCGGGCCGCGCTATTTGCGGACTTTCAGGCGGCTTCGCGCGCCGGCGCCGCCGGCAGGCCGTCGTCAGCCGGGGCACGACCGCGCTCGCCGAAGAACGCGCCCGCGCCGATCGCCCGGTCGAACGCCGACCAGCGCCGCCCCGGCGCGAGCTCCTTCTCCAGGCGATCGAAGCTGCCCAGGCGTCCGCCCAGGTTGTCGATCATGTGCACCAGCGTGGCCTCGCGCGTGCACGGCACGACCGGGCTGCCGTGCTCGAGCGCGCCGTGGTGGGAGAGGATGATGTGGCAGACAGCCTGGGCGAGCTCCGCGGGGAAGCCCTCGATGTCCTCGATCTCGCGCCGGATGCGGTAGTAGCCGAGCGCGATCTCGCCCTGCAGCCGACCGGCGTCGGTGAGGTCGATCGCCTCGCCCTCCTCGGCGTAGGCCTCGAGCTTGCCGATGTCGTGCAGCAGCGCGCCGGTGACGGCAACGTCGCGGTCGATGCCGGGGAAGGTCGCGCTGATCGCGCTGACCGCCTGGGCCACCCCGAGGCAGTGCTCGAGCAGGCCGTGCGGGTAGGCCTGGTGGTAGTACTTGGCGGCCGGCGCAGAGCGGTAGCCGGCCCACAGCTCCGAGCCCTCGCCGAACACGCGCGCAAGCAGCAGGCGCAGGTGCGGCTGCTGGATCGTGGCCAGCAGCTCGCGGATCTCGCCCTCCATCTGCTCCACAGGCCGCGCCGGACCGTCGCGGAGGTCCGCCATGGAGTAGCTGCCGGGGGCGGGATGCTCGATCTCGCGCAGGTTGATCTGCGGCCCGAAGCGTGGGTGCACGGTGTAGCGACCGCGCACGTGCAGCGGTGCTCCCTGCCGGGCCAGCTCCTCGGCCTGCGCAAGCTCATCCCAGACCATGCACACGACCGCGGCCGTGCGGTCGCCCAGCAGCAGGCGAAGGTACTCGCCGCCGTCACGCCGGCGGCGACGCTCGACCTCGCGGACGAGGAGCACCTGGTCCACCTCGATGCCGTCGCTGAGCTCGTTCAGGAGCATGTTTCTGAAGGTAGACGTGGGTGCGGACGGGACGCCGAGACGGACCTGGCGGGTGCCGCGGACCCTGGGAGACCGCGGCACCCGTGAGGATCGGGGCGGGGTTGGGCGCCGCCCCGGTGTCGCTCGAGCATCGCCTAGAGGGGAAGCGATGCCCAGGCCGATTCCTCCGATCGAGCGGGCCACCGCCGGGAAGGCGGGCGTCGCTCGCTTGAGGACTCTAGTTCCACGCCACCGCCGTGCGCCAGCCCCGTTTCTGACTGTGCAGGCGCCGTTGCCCCGCGTGGTCGGGCGGCATACACTGGCTCGCGATGCCCGAGCGAGCACCGTCGTGACCGCCGCCCCCGCGTCGAGCGCCGCGGCGAGCGGCGAGCGGCGCGACGCCGCCGCGGGCGCGCACACCGGGGTGCTGCCCGCCCAGCGCCTGCGCGAGGCGCTGCAGGAGGGCTGGATCGTGGCCGACCCCTGGCGCATCCCGGCCGAGTCCGTGCAGCCCGCGAGCCTCGACCTGCGCCTGGCCGAGCACGCCTGGGCGCTGCGCTGCAGCTTCCTGCCCGACAGCGACTCGACCGTGGAGCAGAAGGTCGAGGACCTGGCCTTCGAAAGGATCGACCTGCGCGACGGGGCGACGCTCGAGCGCGACCGCCCCTACCTGGTCCCGCTGATCGAGGAGCTGCGCCTTCCGCAGGAGATCCGGGCCAAGGCGAACCCCAAGAGCTCGACCGGGCGCCTGGACGTGTTCACGCGCGTGCTTACCGATCGCAGCCACCGCTTCGACGAGATCGCGGCCGGGTATCACGGCAAGCTCTACCTCGAGGTCGTCCCGCGCACGTTCGCGATCCGCGTGAGGACCGGGCTGGCGCTCAACCAGGTGCGGCTGATGTCCGGAGACGCGCGGCTCGCCGACGAGGAGCTGATCGCGCTCCACCGGGAGCTGGCGCTGCTGTACCTGGGCTCGCAGCCGCTGCCGGCCGCCGAGCTCTCGCTCGGCGGTGGGCTGTTCCTGAGCCTGGACGTGTCCGGATCGGCCGAGAGCATCGTCGGCTACCGCGCGAAGAAGAACAGCCTGCCGATCGACCTGACGACGGTCGGAGCGCTGCGCTGGCGCGACTACTGGGAGCCCGTGCACCCGGAGAAGGGCGGGCGGATCGTGCTCGAGCCCGAGGTCTTCTACCTGCTGCTGTCCGCCGAGGGGGTGAGCATCCCACCGTCCTACGCGGCGGAGATGCTCGCCTACGATCCCACCGCCGGTGAGCTGCGCACCCACTACGCCGGCTTCTTCGATCCGGGCTTCGGCTACTCGCGCGAGCAGGCGGGCCCCGGCAGCCGCGCCGCGCTCGAGGTCCGCGCCCGCGACGTGTCGTTCATGGTCGAGCACCGCCAGCCCGTCTGCAAGCTCGCGTTCGAGCGCATGGCCGAGGTGCCTGACGTGCTCTACGGCAAGGACGTCGGGTCCAACTACCAGGGACAGCTGACGATGCTCAGCAAGCACTTCGCCGAGCACGGGGGGTCGCGGGCATGAGCGCTCACGGACTGCGCCGGCGCGGCGCGCGGAGGCTGCGCGGCCGCCGGGCGCGAGCGCTGGCGGTCGTGCTCGCGCTCGCCGCCACGGCGGCGCCGGTGCCAGCGGCGGGGGCGGGCGGCTGGTGGCTGCCGCCGCAGCACCTCACCTGGTACTGGCAGCTGCAGGGCGCGGTGAAGGGCAGCGAGCCGGTGGCCGCCTACGACATCGACGGCTTTGAAAACGGCGCCGCCGAGGTCGCCTCCCTGCACGCGCGCGGCGTGCACGTGATCTGCTACATCGACGTCGGGACCGCGGAGAACTTCCGCCCCGACTACCACCTCTTCCCCAAGTCGGTGCTCGGACGCACCAACGGCTGGCCGGGCGAGAGGTGGCTGGACATCCGCCAGCTAGGTGTGATCGAGCCGATCATGGCGGCGCGCTTTCAGATGTGCAGGGAAAAGGGCTTCGACGCGGTCGAGCCGGACAACATCGAAGCGTTCTCCAACCGCAGCGGCTTCCCGCTCACGGCCCAGCAGCAGCTGACGTTCAACGAGTGGGTCGCCGAAGCGGTCCACTCGCTGGGGATGGCGGTGCTGCAGAAGAACGACGGTGAACAGACTCCCGTGCTCGAGCCCTACTTCGACGGCGCGCTGAGCGAGCAGTGCAACCAGTACCGGGAATGCGCGGACTTCGCGCCCTATCTCGCGGCCGGCAAGCCGGTGCTGAACGCCGAGTACAGCCTCGCCCCCGCCCGTTTCTGCCCCGCCGACGAAGCGACCGGGATCATGGGCGCGCGCTTCAACCTCGCGCTCAACGGGCTCGTCTTCAAGCCCTGCTGGTAGCGCCTGCTGCGGCCAGGACGCCGGCGACCTTGCCGGCGATTCCGAGCAGCATCGCGCGCCGCGCGGCGAGCGTCGCGCTGCCGATGTGGGGCATCAGCACGAGCCGGGGGGCGGCCAGCAGCCGCGGCGATACGGCGGGCTCGCCCTCGTAGACGTCCAGGCCGGCCGCGAACAGGCGTCCCTCCTGCAGCGCGCGCGCGAGCGCGTCCTCGTCGATCACCGCTCCACGCGCGGTGTTGACGAGCACCGAGGTCGGCCCGAGCAGGGCGATCCGACGCGCGTCGATGAGGCGCCTGGTGGAGTCGGTGAGCGGCACGTGGACGCTCACGATGTCGCTGCCTGCGAGCAGCTCGTCGAGGTCCGCCACCCAGCCGGGCTCGCCGGTGGGGCGGCGGGTGTGGTGGCGCACCTGCATCGCGAACCCGGCCGCCCGCCGCGCGACCGCGCGGCCGATCGCGCCGTAGCCGACGAGCCCGAGGGTCGCACCGTGGACGTCCCGGCCGAAGCGCTCCTCGACGAAGCTCCAGCCGCTCCAGGCGCCCGCGCGCAGCGCGCGCTCGCCGTCCCCCATCAGGCGGCAGGCCGCGACGATCAGGCCGAAGGCGAGGTCGGCGGTGGTCTCCACGAGCCCCTCGCCGGCGGTCAGCACGGCGATGCCGCGCGCGCGGGCCGCTTCGTGGTCGACCGCGTCCGAGCCTGCCCCGGCCACGCCGATGACGCCCAGCTGCGCCATGCGCCGCTGCGCGTCCGCGTCCACGGCCTGCGTCGGGTCGCAGATCAGCGCCTGCGCGTCCGCATCAGAACCCGGCGGGCCCTCGACCAGCTCGTGGCCCCGCAACGGCGCCAGGCATCCCGGCAGCGGCGGCGTGGAGATCAGGATCCTCGCCATCGGCGCCGTTCGCGCCTAGGGCTCCAGGCGATGCGGCCCGCGGTACAGGAATGTGACCTCGCGGACGTTGTCCTGGTTGCAGAGACGCATGAGCAGCCGCGTCAGGCCGAACCCGAAGCCACCGTGCGGGGGTGCGCCGTAGCGGAAGGAGTTCAGGTAGTACTGGATCGGCTCCACCTCCACGCGCTTCTCGCGGGCCTGGGCGAGCAGCTGCTCGTAGCGGTGCTCGCGCTGGGCGCCGGTCGTGATCTCGATGCCGCGCCAGAGCAGGTCGAAGCTCTTGGTCAGCGTCGGCTCGTGCTCGTGGCGCATGTGGTAGAAGGGCCGCACCGAGGTCGGGTAGTCGGTCACGAACGCGAACTCGTGGCCGTGCTGCTCGCGGACCAGCTCCGAGAGCGCGCGCTCGCTGGGCGGGTCGAGGTCGTGCTCGGGACCGGGCACCTCATGCCCGCGCTCGCGCAGCAGCTCCTTGGCCTGCGCGAGGGCGATGCGCGGGAACGGGAGCGCGGGGACAACCACCTCGGCGCCGTAGGTGGATTCGATCGCCTCTCCGTGCACCTCCTTGACAACCGCGAGCACGTGCGCCAGCCACGCCTCCTCGAAGGCCATCACGTCCTCGTGCGAGTCGATCCAGGAGATCTCCACGTCCACGCTCGTGAACTCGGTGTCGTGGCGCGAGGTGAACGAGGGGTTGGCGCGGAACACCGGGCCGACCTCGAACACCCGCCCGAACCCGGCGGCCATCGCCATCTGCTTGTAGAACTGGGGCGACTGGGCGAGGTAGGCGACGCGTTCGAAGTACTCGACCTTGAACAGCTCGGCGCCCGACTCGCTGGCCGAGCCCATGAACTTGGGCGAGTGCAGCTCGATGAAGCGTTCGCGGCGCCAGAACTCGCGCATCGCGTGCTCGACCGTGCTCTGGATCTCGAAGATCAGGCGCCTGTCGGGGCGGCGCAGGTCGAGATAGCGCCAGTCGATGCGCTTGTCCAGCGCCGAGTCCAGCGCGACCGGCAGCTCGGGCTCGGCCAGCGAGTCCACGTGCAGCTCCTCGATCCTCAGCTCCAGTCCACCCAGTTTGACGCGCTCGTCGTCCACGACCGTGCCGGTGATGGTCACCGCCGACTCGGCGGTCAGGGCTGAGATCACCTCGTTCAGCTCGCCGGGCGGCTCCTCCTTGGCGAGCACCGCCTGCGCCAGGCCGGTTTCGTCGCGCAGCACGAGGAACTGCATCCGCTTCTGGTCGCGCACGGCCTGCACCCATGCGCGCACCCTCACGCGCTCTGAAACCCTCGCGCGCAGCTCCTCGATCAGGGTTCGCTCCACCCCGCGCACCCTATCCCAGCGCCTACTCGCCGTCCTGCGGCGCAAGCTCGACCTGCACCGAGAACTCCTCTCCCGCCGCTCGCACGAGCTGCTCGATCGCTCCCGCCGCCAGCAGGTCATCTTCCCCCAGCTCGAGCGCCGCCAGCCGCTCGGCGGTATCGGTGACCACCACCCGCCTCACCGGCGCGCGCATCGCCTGGCGCGCCTGCGACTTGGCCTTGCGCACCTCGCTCAGCACGTCGGCGGTCACCTCCAGCGCGACCGCCTCACGGGCGACGCCGGCGCCGGCTGCGGCGGCGCTCAGCTCGGCCGCGTCCGGCCACGGCGCGCGATGGACCGAGCCCTGCTGCCACCACGACCAGACCTCCTCGCAGACGAACGGCAGGAACGGCGCGAGGAGCCGCTGGAAGCCCGAGAGCGAGAGGCGCAGGGCGCGGCTGACCGAGGCGGCGGCGTCGCGGTCGCTTCCGTAACGGCGGCCCTTGACGAGCTCCAGGTAGAAGTCGCAGTACCACCAGAAGAACTCCTCCGTGCGCTCCAGCGCGCGCGTGTATTCGTAGTCCTCGAAGCTCGCCGTCGCATCCGCCACGACCGCGGCCAGGCGCGCGATCAGCGCCCGGTCCAGCGGGTGGGTGAGCGCCTCACCGGCGTCTGGGAGATCGACGAGCGCGAACTTCGAGGCGTTCAGCAGCTTGACCGCCAGGCGCCGGCCGACCTTCATCTGCTGGGCGTCGAAGGCGGTGTCCGTGCCGGGCCGGCCCTTCGCCGCCCAGTAGCGGGCGGCGTCGGCGCCATGCTCTTCGAGCAGGTGCATGGGCGTGACCACGTTGCCCTTGGACTTCGACATCTTCTTGCGGTCGGGGTCCAGCACCCAGCCGGAGATCGCCGCGTCGCGCCAGGGCAGCACGCCATGATCGAGCTGCGAGCGCAGGATCGTGGTGAACAGCCACGTCCTGATGATGTCGTGCGCCTGCGGGCGCAGGTCCATCGGGAAGACCATCTGGAAGAGCTCTTCGTCCTCGCCCTCGCCGCCGCCGATCTGCGGCGTCAGCGAGGACGTGGCCCACGTGTCCATCACGTCGGGGTCGCCGGCGAAGCCCCCCGGCTGCCCCCGCTGGGTCGGTTGATAGCCGTCTGGCACATCGGTGGAGGGGTCGACCGGGAGCTGCTCCGGGCGCGCCGCGATCGGCCGCTCATACAGCACCGTGCCGAGGTCGTCGATCGGATACCACACGGGGAACGGCACGCCGAAGAAGCGCTGGCGGCTGACGCACCAGTCGCCGGTCAGGCCCTCAACCCAGTCCTCGTAGCGCGCGCGCATATAGGGCGGGTGCCAGCGCAGCTCGCGGCCGCGCTCGATCAGCGCGCGATGGTGCTCGATCGTGCGGATGAACCACTGCCGGCTGGTGACGATCTCCACGGGCCGCTCGCCCTTCTCGTAGAACTTCACCGCCCGCGTCACCGGCTGGGGCTCGCCGATCAGCTCACCGGCCTCCCTCAGCAGCTCGACCATGCGCTTGCGCGCCTGGTTGATCGTGCGGCCCTGCAGCTCGCCGTAGGCGGCGTGCGCGCTCTCGGGCGCCGCGGTCTCCCAGCCGGGCTCGCCCCACGGTACGGCCAGCAGCCGGCCGTCGGGGCCGAGCACCGAGCGCACCGGGAGTTTCAGCTCGCGCCACCACATCACGTCGGTGAGGTCGCCGAACGTGCACACCATCACCAGGCCGGTGCCCTTCTCGCGCTCCACCTGCGGGTGGGTCATCACGGGCACGCGCGTGCCGAACAGCGGCGTGAGCACCTCGCCGCCGACGAGCTCGCGGTGACGATCGTCCTCGGGGTGGGCGAGCAGCGCCACGCACGCCGCGATCAGCTCCGGCCGGGTCGTCTCGATCAGCGCGTCCGGACCGCCTGCGGCGGCGCCGAAGCGGACACGGTGCATCGCGCCGGGGCGCTCGCGGTCCTCGAGCTCGGCTTGGGCCACGGCGGTCTGGAAGTCAACGTCCCACAGCGTCGGCGCCTCTAGCTGGTAGGCCTCACCGCGGGTGAGCAGCCCGAGGAACGAGCGCTGGGAGATGCGCTGCGCGCGGGCGCCGATCGTCGTATAGGTCATCGACCAGTCGACCGACAGGCCGAGCCGCCGCCACAGCTCCTCGAAGGCCTGCTCGTCGGCCTTGGTCAGGCGCAGGCACAGCTCCACGAAGTTGGGCCGCGACACCGCCGTCGGCTCGCGGTCGGATCCCCGCTCGTTCTCGGGCGGCGGCTCGAAGTCGGGGTCGTAGGACACCGAGGGGTCGCAGCGCACCCCGTAGTGGTTCTGCACGCGCCGCTCGGTGGGCAGCCCGTTGTCGTCCCAGCCCATCGGGTAGAAGACCTCCATCCCGCGCATGCGCTGAAAGCGCGCGACCACGTCCGTGTGGGTGAAGGAGAAGACGTGTCCCACGTGCAGCGAGCCGCTCACGGTGGGGGGCGGCGTGTCGATCGCGAAGATCCGCTCGCGCGGCGCCGAGCGGTCGAAGCGGAAGGTGCCCTCGCGCTCCCAGACCGCGCTCCAGCGCTCCTCCAGCCCATCCAGCGTGGGTCGCTCGGGCACGCGCGCGGGCTCGCCGCCCTGGCGCGCGGACGCCTGCAGGGCGCTCTCCGTCTGCGGTGACTGGGACGGCGGCAAGCAGTTGATCGTATCCGCCGGCGCCCGTGCGGGCGCCCGACCGCCGGCCCCCGAGGAGCAGCACGGCCGATGACGCCGAAATTCGGGAAAAGTTCCGTGAGAATCCTCTCAAGGATGTGTTAGGGTCGGGCTCCGCGCGGGCGTCTCGGGTATATGAGCCGGTGCGGAGCGGTGTCAGCCTGGAGGAGGCGGGACGGCGTGGAGTCAGAGCGATGAAGATCGGGAGCGCGGAGGCTTGAGTGTGTTCGCGAGGAAGCTCCTCGTGGTCACCCTCGCGGTCGCAGCGCTGGGCGTCGCGATCGGCCTCTACGTGGCCGACTGGGCGACCAGCTTCCCAAAGGAAGTCAGCGCGACGCCCGCGCCGGCCAGCAGCGCCGGCGCCTCGCTGACGCTCGAGACGGTGGCCGCCGCGGGCAAACAGGTGAGCCCGCAACACCCCGACTGGGTCTCCTACCTGGTCAGGACGGGCGGCCGCTGGGTGCGCAGCACGGACTTCACGGTCCCGGCGCACAGCGTCGTTCATGTCACGATCTACCAGTTCGACTCGCCCACCGGACTGCGCAACCCGTTCCTCTCGCAGGTCCAGGGGACGATCGGCTCGACGGCCACGATCGACGGGAAGACCGTCAACGCGATCAACCCCGAAGAAGCGTCGCACACGTTCGCCGTGCCGGAGCTCGGGATCTTCGTGCCGCTCCCGGGGGTGCCCGAAGAAGCCAAGCACCCGTGCGAAGAAGGCCCCTGCGAACTGGGCTTGGATCACCGCACGATCTCCTTCAGCTTCCGCACGGGCGCCAAGGGGCGCTACCACTGGCAGTGCTTCGTGCCGTGCGGCGCCGGTTTCTACTTCGGCAACGGCGGCCCGATGCAGACGCTCGGCTACATGGACGGGTTCATCAATGTCGTCTAGCCCCTCGGCGGCGCAGCCGGCGCGCCCCGGCGAGGAACCCAACCACAGCAGGCGCTTCGGGCTGACGTGGCTGATCGCCACGCTCATCGCCACGCCGCTGGTGGTCGTCCTGCTCGGACCGAGCCTCCCGCCGGGCAACGGCAGCGAACAGGCCTCCGGCCAGGTCACCGACAACACGGTGCTGCTGGCGATGGCCACGCCCGTGCTGCTGCTCGTGGTGATCTACCTGATCTACGCGATCATCTTCTTCCGCCAGCCCAAGGGCGCCGCGCTGGAAGGGCCGGCGATCCGCGGGGACGCGCGCCTGCAGACGACCTGGATCGTGATCACCTCGGCGCTGGTGCTGTCGCTGGCCGGCTACGGCTCGGTGCGGCTGCTGGCCGACAACGGCGCCGGCTCGGGCAGCGGTCCGTCGCCGCTGACCGTTCCCAGCGGGCCGAAGCTGCCCGTCCAGGTCATCGCCCAGCAGTGGGCGTTCACATACCGCTATCCGACCTACGGCGGCGTGGAGACCCCGCATCTGGTCCTGCCGGTCAACCAGATGGTCGAACTGCACGTGACGTCGCTCGACGTGGTCCACTCCTTCTGGGCCTACCAGCTCGGCGTCAAGGCCGACGCCAATCCCCAGGTCGACAACATCGCGTTCGTCAAGCCCACGCGCCTTCAGACCTTCGAAGTGCGCTGCTCGGAGTTGTGCGGGATCTGGCACGGGGAGATGTTCGACCACGGCCGTGTGGTCACGCCGCTCGCGTTCAAAGCCTGGATCAGCGAACAGCAGACGAAGTATGCGGCGGCCACGAAGGTGCTGCCGCCGTACAGCAGGACCTATCAACCCGAACCGACGAGGCGTGGCGGATGAGCTCGACTACAGCAGCGGTCACAAAACCCCAGCCTTCGAGCCGGCCGTTGTGGCGCCGGCTGATCGGCTTCAACCTCCTGGGCGCCGTGGTGCTGGGCGTCGGGGGCTACTACCTCGGCTGGTTCATCGGGCACCAGATCCACGGCACGAGCTTCGCCTACCAGGAAAAAATCGACGAGAACGACGTCGCGCTGCTGCTCGCCTACTTCTTCGGCGTGGTGGGCTTCCTCGTCGGCCTCGGCTTCGCGAACTACCCGATCTCACGGATGCTCGGCCGGCCGGCGTCGCTGCGCGAGAAGGAGCAGGAGGGGATCGGCCGCTACTTCGGGCTGTGCACCGACCACAAGGTCGTCGGCATGCAGTACCTCGTCGGCATCGGCGTCTTCTTCTTCATCGGCGGCCTCAACGCGATGCTGATCCGCACCGAGCTGCTGCACACCACGCCGACCGTGGTCGGGCCCGGCCAGTACCTCTCGCTGGTCGGCATGCACGGGACGATGATGATGGGGATGATGACCTCGGGCATCCTCGGCCCGTTCGCCAACTACTTCGTGCCGATCATGATCGGCGCCAGGCGCATGGCCTTCCCGCGCATCGAGGCGCTCACCTTCTGGCTGCTGATGGCGGCGGGCTTCATCCTCACCTCGACGATCTTCTTCGGCGGCTTCCCCACCGGCTGGACGGGCTATGAGCCCCTCAACGACCAGGCCGTCATGGGCATGGACTCCTACATCATGTTCTTCGCGCTCGTTGGCATCTCGATGTGCCTGCTCGGGCTGAACATGATGGCCACGATCATCACGATGCGCGCCCCCGGCCTGACCTGGTCACGGCTGCCGATCTTCGTGTGGTCGGTGTTCGCGACGGCGATCCTGATGGTGCTCGCGGCGCCGACGCTGGTGGCGACACTGCTGATGGCCGCGTTGGACCGCACGATCAACACCTCCTTCTTCATCACGGGCGGCGGCGGCAGCGCGTACCTGTTCGAGAACCTGTTCTGGTTCTTCGGCCATCCCGAGGTCTACATCCTCGCGCTGCCCGGGTTCGGGATCGTGCTCGAGCTGCTGCCCGTGTTCACGCGCAAGCCGCTGTGGGGCTACCGGCTGGCCGTCTCCGGGATGCTCGGCGTGACGCTGATGAGCTTCTTCGTATGGCAGCACCACCTGTTCGTCAGCGGCATCAACGCCGATCTGCGCCCGTTCTACATGCTCTCCACGGAGATCATCTCGATCCCCACGGGCTTCATCTTCCTGTGCGTGATGGGCACGCTGTGGCGCGCGCGAACCACGTTCACGGTGCCGATGCTGTTCTGCCTCGGCTGGACCTTCAACTTCCTGATCGGCGGCCTCTCCGGCGTGTTCCTCTCCGACACCCCGAGCGACACGACGACACATGGCAGCTTCTTCTCGATGGCCCACTTCCACTACACGATCATGGGCGGGCTGATCTTCACGTTCTTCGCCGCGATCTACTACTGGATCCCGAAGATGACGGGCCTGAGCTTCAACGAGAAACTCGCCAAGTGGCACTTCTGGCTGATGTTCGTCGCGTTCAACTCGACGTTCATGCCGCTGTTCGTGGTCGGCATGAAGGGACAGCCCAGGCGCGTGAGCGAGTACGCGCCCAACCTGCACGGTCTCAACGTGTGGGTGTCGATCTCGGCGTTCGTGCTCGGCTTCTCGATGCTGATCTTCCTCTTCAACACGGTCTACTCGCTGATCTTCGTGCGTGCGAAAGCCGAGCGGAACCCGTGGCGCTCGAAATCGATCGAGTGGCAGCTGCCGACGCCGGTGCCGGTGCACAACTTCGAGCAGATCCCGGTGTTCGACTCCGACCCCTATGACTACGGCACGCCGGTGGCGAGCGATCGCATATCCGCCGGCGGCGCGCAGCCGGCCTCCGCGGGAGCCTGACGGTGGCCGCCTCGGAAAGCGAGAAGCGACCGCTCGGCATGATCGTGCCGCCGGTGCCCGCCGGCGTGGAGATCCCGCCCGAGCCGCCGGACGTGGGCGCGCGCACGCTGTCGGTCGCGTCGCGCCTGCTCGCCGGCGCGACCGTGTTCTTCTTCCTCGCCTTCCTGTTCGCCTACTTCTACCTTCGCTCGATCAACCAGAACCACTTCTGGCGGCCGTCCGCGGCGCTGCTGGCCGAACAGCACGAGGTGCACGTGAGCCTCAACCCCAACCAGGCGCTCGGCGCGGTGTTCGTGGTTTGCCTGGTGCTCAGCGTGCTCCTGACGATCCTCGCCGGCCGCCAGATGAAGCGGCGATCGCGCAACTGGGTGGGCGCGGCGGTCGGCGGCCTGGTCCTCGGCATCGGCGCCGTCGCCGCCCAGTGCATCGAGTTCATCGTCCAGAAATTCGGCCCCACCGACGGGGCGTTCGCGAGCGTGTTCTGCGCGTGGCTGGCCTTCTACATGATCGCGGTGATGGGCACCATGTACTGGCTTGAGACCCAGATCGCGACAGAGCTGCGCGCCCGTCGCACGCCGGCCGGGAGCGGCGGCGACATCAGCGACCCCGACCGCCTGATCGCGCCGGGACTCGATGCGGCCGTCTTCTACTGGGGCTTTCCCGGCGGCATCGGCGTGCTGAGCTACGTCGTGTTGTACCTGCTGTAGTGCTCGCCGCGGCCCCAGCGACCCCCGGCTTCTGGGACTGGTCGTTCGACCCGCCACTCGCGCTGGTGATCGCGCTCGGCCTGCTGTACGCGCTGGGCAGTGGTCGCACGCTGACGCCGCAGCGCACGCGGGCCGCCCAGCGCTGGCGCGGCGCCAGCTTCTACGCATCGCTGGCGGTGCTGGCGATCGCGTTGAGCTCGCCCCTGGATCGGCTCAGCGAACGGCTCTTCTGGGCGCACATGGTCCAGCACGTGCTGCTGTTGATGGTCGCCGCACCGCTGCTCGTGCTCGCCCGCCCGTGGATCCGCCTGTGGCGCGCGCTGCCCCTGGACTGGCGCGCGCCGCTGGCCCGGGGCATCGGCCTGGGCGGACACGCGGCGCCGCTGCGCGCCGCCAGCAGGACCCTCGGCAGACCCGCCGTCAGCTTCGTGCTCTTCTCCGGCGTGCTGCTCGTCTGGCATGTGCCCGCGATGTTCGATGCCACCCTGACCTCCAGCGCGCTGCACGCGCTCGAGCACACCCTGTTCCTCGCCACCGCGCTGCTGTTCTGGAAGCAGGTGATCCCCTCGCCTCCTCTGCACGCGCCGCTGTCCCCGCCCCAACGTGTCCTCTACCTGGTCGGCGCGATGATCGTCAGCTGGGTGCTCGCGGTGGTGCTCGCACTCGCTCCCCACCCGCTGTATGACTTCTACGCCCAACAGGCCGGCCGCCCCGGAGGCATCTCGGCGCTCGCCGACCAGCAGCTCGCCGCCGGGATCATGTGGGTGCCCGGCTCGATCACGTTCGTGATCGTGATCTTCGCCTACGTCCACCGCTGGCTGATGCCGCCGATGCCCGCAACCGAAAGCCGGCCGCAGCGGCTGCTCAGCCAGCCCTAGGAGGGTTCATGTCAAGCACCGTCGTCCCGATCGCCTCGGACTTCCTGACCGGCTCGATCCTCACGCTCGTGCTGCCGCTGGGCGTGCTGATCATCGTCGCTGTCTGGTACGTGGTGCTCTGGCGCCGTGACAGCGGCGAAGGCTGAGCCGGCCACGGCGCCGCGATCGTCAGCGGGCCGGCCTGCTCAGCGCGCGGCCAGCAGCGGCGCGTCGTGGACGATCTGCGACGGTTCGAAGCTCGCGGGATAGATCGTCGTCAGCCGGCCGCTTGCGCTCACGCCGTAGACGAGCGCAGAGTGGGCGACGAGGTCCGGGCGGCCGGCCTCGCGCGTGGAGCCCACGCTCCACGCCGCCCAGGTCGGCCCGAGCTCGGCTGCGGAGCCGATCAGGTACTGCATCCTGCCGGTCATCTCGTGAGCGCTCACGAACCTGGCGACCGTCGCCGGGGTGTCGCCGCGGGGGTCCACCGAGACCGCGATCACCTGCACGCGGCCCGCCAGCGGCCCGAGCCGCCCGAGGGCGACGCGGAGGTTGGACGCGATCAGCGGACAGATGTCGGGGCAGTGGGTGTAGAGGAACGTGACGAGCACCGCCCGTCCGCGGTACTGCGCGAGCGTCACCGGACGGCCGAGATAGTTGTGCAGCGCGATCGGCGGCGCCGCCCTGGCGGGAAGCGCGAGCGTCCCGTAGAAGCCACCGGCGGCGGGCGACTGCCGGGCGCCGCCGGGCAGCGCGGGTCCGTGCGAGCGACCGAGCAGGACGATGCTCAATCCTGCCGCCACGCCGAGCAGCAGCGCGAGCGCAAGCACCAGCCTGGCGAGGGAGGGCCTTCGCGTGGCCTGGCCGCTGGGGGTCGTGTTCTGCTCGCTCATCACCCGCCCCCCGTGGTGCGAGTCTAGCCGCGATCGCTCAGCTCATGCTCACGTAGCCGGTCGCTTCGGTGGGGCTGCGGACGTTGGCCGCGACCTTGTTTTCGTAGTTGCCCTCGATCGTCTGGATCTGGCCGTCCGGCAGCACGTCCCTGACGATCCCCACGTGTTCTGCGCCGAACACGATCAGGTCGCCCGGCTTGGGCACCACGCCGGGACCGTTGGACACCGCGCGGCCCACGCTCTGCGCCCAGGACCAGATCTCCGACACCGAGCCCAGGCCCTGGCCGCCCTGCCCGATCGGCTCGCCCGCCTGCGCGGCCGCCCACGAGGCGAAGTAGGCACACCACGGCGCCCCTGGGATCGCGCCTGCGGTGGCGCTGCGGTATTCGGCGATCGCGGGCGATTCGTTGGAGCCGGGGGGCTGCTCGGTCTGGCCGAGCTGGCTTTCGGCGATCGCCACGATGCGGCTCCCGGGCGAGCCGCCGGCGTAGGGCGCGGAGGGACCGGCCACGCCCGCCACGCCCTGCAGCGCGTAGTAGGAGGAGCCGGGCGCCGCCACGCCCGCGGAGGCCCCTGCCGGCGACCCGGCGCCCTGCAGCACCGACGCGGCAGTCGCGGTGGGGCTCGAAGACGCGCCGCTGGCCTGCGCCAGCGCACTCGCGAACGAGGCGCCGCCGGCCGCCGGCGCTTCGGTGCCGCCGCTCGAGACGCCGCGCCCACCGACCAGCATCGCCGGATCGGCGAGCGCCTGGCGGATCGCGGCGACCTGGGCGAGCGTGGTCTCGATGGACATCGTTCGGGTAATCGGCAGGCGCGCGCGGCGGTTGAGAGCGAACATAAAGAGACGGGCGGCCGTCGCCGCCCGTCTCACCACCGTTCCCTCGATGAAGCGGCGGTATATGGCTGCGCCGGCCGTTGCCGGCCGCCGAAGCGTTATGACCTCCCGTCCGCGCGAGCGGGCGGGGGGCTTCGCTGCAGCGGTGGCGTCATCAAAGGCGCCACCGCTGAGGAAGTTGGTGTGCTAGCCGATCAGCTTGAGGACTGCGTCGGGCAGCTGGTTGGCCTGCGCGAGGATCGCCACGCCGGCCTGCTGGAGGACCTGCTCCTTGGTGAAGCTGGTCATTTCCGCAGCCATGTTCACGTCCACGATGCCGCTGACGGCCGAGGACAGGTTCTGGCTGTAGACTTCCAGGTTGCTCTCGGTGTACTGGATGCGGTTCTGCACCGAGCCGAATTCACCGGCTGCAGTCGCGACTTTGGCGATCGCTTCATCGATGGTCTTGATTTCTTTGAGCGATGCTTTTTCGGTCGCTTCTTCCAGCTTGAGCGTTTTCACTTCGATCGTTTCTTTTTCGTTGGCGCCCACCTGGAACTTGATCGTGGCCGCTTCGGAGAGAAGCGCAACGCCGTTGAACTTCGTCGTTTCGCCGACGCGCTTGATCTCTTCTTTGAGCTGTTTGCTCTCAGATTCGATCGCTTCCTTGTCGGTTTCCGACGTGGTGCCGTTGGCGTACTGCACGGCGAGCTCGCGGACGCGCTGGAGCATCTGCGTGACGTCGTTGAGCGAGCCCTGAGCGGTCTGCGCGAGCGAGACCGCGTCCTGGCTGTTCAGCAGCGCCTGGTTGAGCCCGTTGACCTGGCTCTGCAGCCGCTGGCTGATGGCGTAGCCGGCGACGTCGTCGGCAGCCGAGTTGATGCGCAGGCCCGAGGACAGGCGCTGCATGGACATCGCCAGAGCGTTCTCGGTCTGGTTGAGGTTACGCGAGGCGTTCATCGCCTCGATGTTGGTGTTAACTGTCAGGGCCATGCGTTCATCTCCTTGATGACGGTGGTGGTATTGGTCCCGAGCCGACTCCGTGTCGACCCACGCGCTATATCGTCAGCACCGCGGGAAACTTGAGGGATCTCGCCTCTCTTCGGCGGGATTCCCCGCCGCTCCGGGAAATCCTCCAGCCGCCGCCGCCGTTGCAGACCTCAGACGCGGACGTCCACGTGCGGTTGATCGCCGTCGTCCTCGCCGGGCATGCGCGGCGGTGCGGGCGGCGGCTCGCGCCGGCGGCGCCGGCGCTCCTCCGGAGCGGGACGGTCGCGCTCGCGGCTGACGCGCTCGACCCGCTCGACGGGTAGCCGCTGCGCGCGTCCAAGCGGCGGCGGGCCGGGTGCTATCGGGTGGATCGGGTCCATCGGGGTCGCGCTCTCCTAGGGGCCCTGCCTCATGCCCGCGCGGCCGGCTGCTGCGGCGGGCTGCTCGGGCGCGGCGGCCGCGGCCTCGGCGGCCATCAGCAGCTGCTGTTCGCGGCCCTTGACCTCCAGCACCACCAGGCGCCGCCACACGAACACGGCGCCCGCCCATGCGGCCACGTAGCACACGACCCCGGCCGCCAGCCCACGCCCGATCGCGCCGGCGAGCGTGTTCGTCGGCAGCGACAGGTAGGCGCCCAGCACGAAGCCTGCCAACCCGCTCCAGGCCTTCGCCCTGGCGACCCCGCGCGCCGCGCGCGGGTGCGCTGCCACGCTCGGCCCATCTGCGCTCGCCGCGGGCGCCTTGGCCTTGGCGTCCTTCTTGCCCTTGCCCTTCTTCTCCTTGCCGCCCTTGCCCTTGGCCGCGGGCGGGGAGGACTGCGGCGTGGTCGGCGGAGCCGCCACCGGCGCGGCGCGCTCGGCCCCGGCCTCGGCGAGGACCTCGGTAGGGGCCTCAGCTGCCACGGCCGTCCCCCTGCGCCAGCCCGCGACGCAGTTCGGCGCGCTGGCACTCGAAGATGAAGCGCACGAGGCGGCGGCGGTCGTAATCGCTGATCTCGGCGAAGGCGACCCCGCGGCGGCCCTGCGCGTCGATGCGCGCCACCCGGCCGGTGCCGGTCACCGGCGCCTCGCCCGGCGTGATGGTCAGCCGAAAGGAGACCGCTTCCCCGATCCTCAGCGTGTCCGGTCCGGCCAGCAGGAAGCCGCCGCCGCTGACGTCCACCGTGTAGCTCTGCACCTGCTGGCGGTCGCCGCCCGTGTAGACGATCACCGGCCGGGCCGAGTTGATCCGCACGTACTCGCGCTCTTGGAGCACCTCGAGCGAGCGTAGCCCCTCGATCCGCAGCAGATCCGGCTCGCTGGGATCATCGATCACGGCGGCGCCGGTCAGCCGCACGCGCCCGCGCGGGCCGGTGTATTCGAGCACCAGGCCCGCGAGGTCGCTCGCGCTGAACGGCTTGGTGGGCACCATGATCGCCACGAGCAGCGCGTTCGGAGCCTGCTCGACCACGCGTGCCGGGATGCGCCCTCCGGAAGCCGTTGCCAGCGTGACCGTGTCCGAGCGCGCCGGCAGGGAGACCGGCTTGGAGGACTCGGACTTGTCGCGGCGCAGCTTCATTGCAGCAGCCTCGCCGCGAGGTCGCTCGGTTCCAGCCTGCTCACCCGCCAGCCGCCGCTGCGAGCGCGCTCGAGCATGTACTCGGGCGCCAGCCCGAAGCGGCAGGCAGCCTCCACGGCCACGCCGATCTGGTCGGTCTCATCGGCATGCGTGACCGCGAGCGCGTTCGCGCCGACCGGGCGCAGCGCGGTGAGCAGCTGCGCCGCCGCGGTGGCCCCGAGCGTCGCGGGCAGCGCCACGACCACACGCTCGGGCCGCAGCTCGCCGAGCAGGTGGGCGAGCTCGCGTATGCCCGCACGGTCCACCGGCGAGAGCCGCGGCGTGTCGAGCACCGCCAGGCCGTCCGCCTTCGCCCGGAGCAGGGCCTTCAGCGCGCGCGGGGAGCCAGCCGGGGTCGGCTTGACGATCTGCGGGGCGAGCAGCACCTGCAGCTCGCCGCGCTCAGGATCGCGCATCAACGTGGCGAAGTGCGCGGGCAGCGTGCTGCTCTTGCGGTAGGCCCCGAGCAGCGCGGCGCAGCAGGTCGTCTTGCCCGTGCCGCCGGCACCCACGACCACGATCGCCGCGCCATGGACCGGCAGCGGCGGCGCGACCGGTATGCGCTGGGCAAGCGTCGTGCGCACGGCCTGTGCGAGCCCGAGGTGCGGTGCCAACGGGAGCGTGTGCGCGGTCGCCCCGTCGATCAGCTCGCCGGCCAGCTCCGCGCTCATGCCCAGGCCGCAGAGGCTGCGTTCCACGCGCGCGCGTGCGCGCGCGTGCGAGCCCGGCGCGACCGAGCGGCGCTCGGGCAGCTGCGGCCGGGGAGGAAGGTGCTCGCCGGTGACGTCCGCCGCGGTGAGGGACCGCTCACGCACCCTCGGCATCAGCCCGGGCGGCGCCGTGGCGGGCATCTCGCGCGGGCGCTCCTGCGCCGCCGGTCGTTCCCGGGCGCGCGCGCGGCTCGCCCTCGCGAGCGACGCCAGGTGCGCGGTGACGTAAGCGCCGGTCCCCTCCGGGGCCGGCGCCTGCCCGACCTGCAGGAGAGGCTCCTGCGCGGGTGGCTGCGGGATGAAGGCAGGCTGGGCGGGGGGCGACGGGGGCAGCGGCCGCTGCAGGCCCGGCGGTGCGGGCGGCGGGACGGGCGCGGGCGGCTGCGCGCTCTCGGCGTCGTCGTAGACGTCCAGGCGCGGCGGGCCGGGCATCGCCTCGATCTCCACGAACGGGTGCTGGAAGAACCCGAACACCCCGCCCGCGAGGCCCTCGCGCCGGCGCACGATGATCGCATCCGAGCCGAGCTCGCGCTGGATGTGCGGCAGCAGCTCCTCGACCGTGCGCCCGCGGTAGGTGCGCGCCGCGGTCGCGGCGCCCGCGGCGGCCTGCGTGAGCTGCTCGAGCTCGCTCTGCGCGCGTGCGCGAGCCGCCGCCGGCGTGCGCGGGTCCAGCGCCCTCAGCAGGTCTCCCGGCGTGCTCATGCGTGGATGACTCCGATCGTTTCAACGTTGACCCCCGGAGAGATCTCGTTGTAGGAGCAGACCGCGAGATGGGGCTGAGCCTGGGCGATCAGCCGCCGCAGGTGACGCCGGATGCGCGCCGAGCACAGGAGCACCGGCCTTCCGCCCCGCGCCGTGGCGTGCTCGACCTGGCTGCGCAGCGCGGTCACGATCGCCTGTGCGCGCGGCGGGTCCATCGCCAGGTACTCGCCGTCCGTGGTCTGCGTGATCGAGGTCGAGACCTCCTGCTCGATTGCGGGGTCAAGAGTTATGGCTTGCAGGCGCAACTGCTCGTCCAGGTGGGGAGCCGTGATCGCCCGGCCCAGCGCCTGGCGAGCGTACTCCGATAGCAGGTTCGTGTCACGTGTTGTTCGCGCCTTGTCGCCGATCGCCTCCACGATCGTGCCCAGATCGCGGATCGGCACGCCCTCCAGCAACAGCGCCTGCAGCACGCGCTGGATCTCCCCGAGCGAGAGTGCCTCGGGCACTACCTCCTCGACGACCGCGGCATTCGTCTCCTTGAGCTTGTCCAGCAGCGAGCGCACGTCCTGGCGCGTGAGCAGCTCGGCGGCGTGCGCGCGGATCGTCTCGGTGAGGTGCGTGACGATTACCGACTCGGCATCCACAACCGTGTAGCCCAGCGACTCCGCCTCGGCGCGGCCGGACTCGTGCACCCACACCGCGGCCAGGCCGAAGGCGGGCTCGCGCGTGGGCACGCCCTGCAGCGTGCCGCTCGCGTCGCCCGGGTCCATCGCGAGCATGTGCCCGGGCATGATCCGCCCGCGCGTGACCTCCGAGCCGCGCACCTTGAGCACGTACTCGTGCGACTCCATGCCGAGCTCGTCGTGGATGCGCACGGGCGGGATCACGATCCCGAGGTCGGCCGCGATCTGACGGCGGATTGTGCTCACCCGGCGCAGCAGCGAACCGCCCGAGCCGCTGTCCACGAGCGGCACCAGCCCGAAGCCGATGACGAGCTCGAGCGCGTCCACCGCGACTTCCGAGAGCGGTTCATCGGCGGCCGGGAGCGAGGCGCGCGCGGCGGCCGCGTCGGCGGCGTCGGCGGCCTTCTTGCTGGGCAACCCGTCGCGCACGCCCCAGGCGATCGCGCCGAAGATCGCGGCGATGAACAGGAACGGCAGCTTGGGCAGTCCCGGGATCAGCGCGAACAGCCCGATCGCGCCCGCGGCGACAAGCGGCGCCTTGCGCTGGCTGAGGATCTGGTTGGCGATGTCGCTTCCGAGATCGCGATCGGAGGCGGCGCGCGTGACGATGATGCCCGTGGCCACCGAGATCAGCAGCGCGGGGATCTGCGCGGCAAGCCCGTCGCCGACCGTGAGCAGCGAGTACTGGTGGGTCGATTCTTCGAAGGACAGGCCGTGCTGGAGCATGCCCACGATCACGCCGCCGATGAGGTTGATCGCGGTGATGATCAACGCCGCCATCGCGTCCCCTTTGACGAACTTCGAGGCCCCGTCCATCGCGCCGTAGAAGTCCGCCTCGCGCGCGATCTCCCCGCGGCGCTCGCGCGCCTGGTCGTCGCTGATCAGGCCGGCGTTGAGGTCCGCGTCGATCGCCATCTGCTTGCCGGGCATCGCGTCGAGCGTGAAGCGCGCGCCGACCTCGGCCACGCGCCCGGCGCCGTTGGTGACGACCACGAACTGGATCACCACCAGGATCAGGAAGATCACGAGCCCGACGACGACGTTGCCGCCGACCACGAACGAGCCGAAGGCCTTGACCACGCTGCCGGCTTCGCCAGTCGTGAGGATCAGCCGCGTGACCGACACGTTGATCGCCAGGCGGAACATCGTGGTCAGCAGCAAGAGGCTCGGGAAGGACGCGAAGTCCAGGGCCTTGCCGAGGTACATGGTCGCCACCACGATCGTCAGCGCGGCAGAGATGTTCACCGTGATCAGCAGGTCCAGGAGCGCCGGCGGCAGCGGCACCACGAGCATCGTGACCACGCATACGACCGCGATCGCCGCGAGCAGGTCGGCGTGCGGGAGCATCCTGCGCACCTGGGTGCTCACGAGGCGAGCCTCCTACGCCCAGCGAGGCGGTAGACGAACGCCAGCACGCGCGCGACCGCCGCGTAGAGCTCCTCGGGTACCACCGCTCCGATCTCGGTCGCCTGGTGCAGCGCGCGCGCCAGCGGCGGGTCCGAGACGACCGGCACCCCGGCCTCTTCAGCCACGCGCCTGATCTGCAGCGCGATCAGGTCCTTGCCCTTGGCGACCACCTCGGGGGCGGTGCGTGTGCCGTCGTAGACGAGCGCCACGGCATAGTGGGTCGGGTTAGTGACGACCACGTCGGCGTCCGGCACGGCGGCCATCATGCGCGCCCGCGCCGCCTGCATCATGCGCCGGCGCAGCGCCGCTTTGACCTCGGCCGAGATGCCGTACTGGCGTAGCTCGTCCCTGACCTGCTGCTTGGTCATGCGCAGCTCGCGCTCGTGACGCCTGCGCTTCCAGGCGTAGTCGATCACGCCGATCACCAGGTAGGCCGCGGCGGCGCGCTGGGCGACGCCCATCGCGGTCTTGCCTGCGAGCACCCCCAGCGCGCCCGCGGAGATGCCCACCGTGGAGGCCAGCGAGGTCAGCCCGGGAAGGATCGCGAGCGCCGCCACGACGCCCACCACGGCGACCTTCGAGACCGCCTTCAGCGACTCGAACACGAGGTTCGGGCCGAGCAGGTTGCGCAGGCCGCTCGCAGGGTTGATCCGGCGCAGGTCGGGTTTGAGCGACTGCGTGGTGGGCTTGAAGCCCACCTGCGCCACGCCGGTCATCAGGGCGGTCAGCAGGCACGCGCCCGCGACCGGGCCGACCGTGAGCAGCAGCGTGGCGAGCACGGAGTGCATCAGGCCGTTCAGCCCGGCGGCGCTCGTGGCGTTCGCGGGGTGGGCGATGTCGGCGAGGATCTCGCGGAAGCTCGCCGCGGTCGAGGCCACGATCCGCGCGCCCGTCGCGCTGATCGCCAGCAGGCCGGCGAGCACCACGAGCGAGCCGCCGAGGTCGCTGCTGCGCGCGACCTGCCCCTTCTTGCGCGCGCGCTCGCGATGCCTGGGTGTGGCCTTCTCTGTGCGGTCGTCGCGGGCCATGGCTCAGGCGACGTGCAGCACGCCGAGCGCCGAGGCGACGCTCACGGACAGCTGGTTGGAGATCCAGTTCGCGGTGAACGGCAGCGAGGCCCCGACCACCAGCATCGCGACCGCGACCTTGGTGGGGAAGCCCACGGCGAACACGTTGAGCTGCGGGACCACGCGCGAGACCACGCCGAAGGCGACGTCGGTGATCAGCAGCGCGATCAGCACCGGTGCCGCGATTTCCAGCGCGGAGGCGAACACCGTCGTGAACACCTGCACGACGCCCCCGACCATTGACGAGATGCGCGGCGCGGACGTCAGCGGCACGAGCTGGAAGGTGCGGCTGAGGCCGCGGATCGTCCAGGCGTCGCCGCCGATCACGAGGAAGATGAGCGTGCCCACGAGCGAGTAGAAGCGCGCCATCACGGCGCTGTTCTGACCGGTCAGCGGGTTGATCAGGCTGCCGTAGGAGAAGCCCGAGATCACGTCGATCATCGCGCCGGCCGATTCGACTGCGGCCATCAGGATCGCGAGCGTGAGGCTGAAGCCGAGCCCGACCAGCAGGCCCACGACCACGAGCCCGGCGAGCACCAGCACGTCGCCGGGCACGTGCTGGCCCTGCATCGCGATCGGCGCGAGCCCGATCGAGAGCGACACCGCGATGATGCCCTTGACCCGCGGCGGGATCATCGTCGAGGAGAACAGCGGCGCGACCACGAACAGCGGCGTCACGCGGGCCAGCACCAGGATGAAGCCCGCGAGCTCGTTCCCCGCGAGCCGGCCGAGCAGCGCGTTCACGCGCCGACCATCGTCGGGATCGCGGTGTAGAGGGCGGCCGTGTAGGAGACGAGCTGGCCGAGCATCCACGGCCCCAGCACGACCACGACCACGGCCACGCCGACGATCTTCGGGATCAGCGTGAGGCTCTGCTCCTGGATCTGGGTGACCGCCTGGAAGATGCTCACGAGCAGCCCGATGACGAGGCCCACGAGCAGCAGCGGCCCGGCGACCTTCAGCGCGAGGCTCATGGCCTGGGAGGCGAGGTTGACGACGGTGTCCTGGTTCATCCGCGCGGGTGGGGGGGCTCTAGTGGAAGCTCTGGACGAGGGCCTTGATGACGAGGTCCCAGCCGTCGACCAGCACGAACAGCAGGATCTTGAACGGCAGCGAGATGAACGACGGCGGCAGCATGATCATCCCCATGCTCATCAGCGTCGACGCGACGATCAGTTCGATGATCAGGAACGGCAGGAAGATCAGGAAGCCGATCTCGAACGCGGTCTTCAGCTCGGACACGATGAAGGCCGGGATCAGCACGACCGTCGGCACCTGTGCGCGGGTCTTCGGCTCGGGGTCGTGGGCGAGGCTGATGAACAGCTGTATGTCCTGCGTGCGCGTCTGGGCGAACATGAACTGCCGCAGCGGCACCTCCGCGCGTTCGAGCGCGGTGGTGGTGGAGATCTGGTGCGCCTGCAGCGGTTCCACCGCGAGCTTTTTGATGCCGTTGATCGTTGGCGTCATCACGAAGATCGTCAGGAACAGCGCGATCCCGACGAGCACCTGGTTGGGCGGCGCGTTGGTGGTACCGACCGCCGTGCGGATGAAGCCGAGCACGATCAGGATGCGGCTGAAGCCGGTCACCGTGAACAGCACCGCGGGGATCAGCGTGAGCCCGCCCACCAGCAGCAGGATCTGCACGGCGTTGTTGGAGGTGAGGTTCATCGCCGCACCGTCCATTCGCGCACGCGCGTGACCAGGGAGGCCGGGGTCGAGGACATGCGCATCGGGTCGTGGCGGCCGGTCTCGGCCGGCAGCTGCAAGGGCACGCCGACCCGACCCGGGCCCTGGCCCGATTCATCCAGGACGTCCAGGCCGGCTTCTCGCGCCTGCTGCTCGGTGTAGCGGTGGATCGGAACGAGACCGTGCTCGGCGCTGCCCAGCAGAACGTAGTCGTTGCCCGCGCGCACCAGGTGCACCGAGCGGCCCGAGCTGAGCGTGAGCGCGGCCACGCTGGCCAGGCCCGCGCTGGGCGCGCGCGGGTCGTTGCGGGTCTTGACCTGGCGCATGATCCAGTACAGACCCCAGATCACCGCGATCACGACCGCCAGACCGACGACCGTGCGCACGAGGCTCGGCCCACCGGAGCTGGTGTGCGTGCCGGCGCTGGAGGAGTTGAGGCTCAGCGGTGCGTTTTCGCCCGTGGGCGGTGCGCCGGTCGCGGCCGGCGCTGTGCCCGCGCAGGCGAGCGCGAGCAGGCTGGCGCCCAGCAACGCGGCCGCCGCTGCAGGCGCACGGGAAAGCAGGGTCGACTTGGTCATCGAGGGACGACTCCGAGGAAGAGTCGTCCCCGGTTATCGGCCCCGGGACCCAGGTCTTGAGGCAACCGGGCGCCCCGGTCGACCCCGGGCGCCTCAGACGAGCTCGAGCACCTGCACGCCCCAGCCGCCGTCGGCGGTGACGACGAGGCTGCCGTTGGCGAAGCAGAGGCCGTTGGCGAACAGCTCCACCGGTGCCTCCACGCTCTGGTCGAGCTCGACGACGGCTCCCTGTGTCAGCGCGAGCGCGCGTCCCATCGCCATGTGGGTCCTCCCCAGCTCGGCCCACACGCGCACGAAGATGCTGCGCACGATGTCCCGCTCCTCGGAGGTCCCGTGCGTCCCATCGAGGTAGGAGCGCGCGCGTTCGAGTTCGCTGCGACCCAGCTTTGCGTAGATGTCGGCCCGCAGCGGAGGTTCGCTCGCGGACTGCAGCTTGACCGCGCGCCGCGAGCCACTGCGGCCCGGTCGCCCGCGGCCGAGCGAGACGCCCTCGGCGAACAGCAGCACGCCGTCGTCGGCGCGATCCTCTAGCTGCAGGAGCGCGCCGGGGGTGAGCTCGAGCATCCGCTCGATCGGCATCTGCACCGAGCCGACCTCGGCGCGCAGGAGCACCTGGGCGCCGGTCAGGCCACGGCGAAGCGCGTCGGCGCCGCGCATGTCCGAACCCCGCGGCTCAGCGCCTCCGCCGCGGATCCTCTCCGTGACGGGCTCGATCGCGGCCCACGGGATCAGCAGCGCGATCGTCGAGACGAGGCCGTCCAGCCGGACCTCCAGCGTGACCGACAGGGTCGGTTCGCCGGTCGGCGTCAGCACCCCCGCGTCGCCCTCCATGTCGACCTCGCCACGAGTGAGCTCCGGGCCGCCGAGATCGCCCCACGCCACCGAGAGCAGGCGGACGAGCGAGTCGAGCACGCCGCGGGTGAGCACCCAGTCGATCTCGGTGAGATGGCGCTCGGCGGGGGCCTCGGCGGCGTCGCCTCCGAGCAGGCATTCGAGCGTCTGGAAGACCAGCGGCAGCTCGACGCTGAGCTGCATCTGGCGCTCGATCGAGGTGGCCTCGACGGCGACCGTTATCGACTCGGCCGGGAGCTGCGCCCTGGCTGCGGCCCACGTGTGCTGGCTGATGTTGGTGAGGCTGACCTCGACGTCCGCTTTCAGCTCGCCGGAGAGCCAGTTGCCGAGCGCCTCGTAGAAGGGGTCCAGCGCGCGCGCGATGCGCCGGCGCAGCTCGGTCGTGAACTTCGTCGGCTGGGAGAAGTCGAGCGCGCGTATGCCCGCGGCGGCCTCGTCTGAGTCTCCTGGGACCGCGGACTCGGGATCCTGGACCGCGGGCGCCCCGCTCTCCTCCGCGGACTCGCTGGCGTTCATGCTCTGCTCAGCCCTCGCCGGCGGGCGATCCGTCCGCGTCCGCGGCCTCCGCAGGTTCGGGCTCGGCCGCCGCGGCACCTACCCGCTGGGTGTCCTGCGCACCCCCGTCCTCGCTGCCGAGCACCGACCGCGGGTCGTGCTCGGCGAGCTGCGAATCCTGCTGGCCATCGAGTATCTCGGTGATGCGCAGACCGTACTGCTCCTCCATGACGACCACCTCGCCGCGGGCGATCGCGGTGCCATTCACGAGCAGGTCGGCGGCCTCACCGGCCAGGCGCTCGAGCGTCACCACCGAGCCGGCGCGCAGATCGAGCGTCTCCCCCACGGTCATGTGCGTGCGGCCGATCTCCACGCTCAGCTCCATCGGGATGTCGCTCAGGCGGCTGAGGTCCACCTCGGCGACCGCCCCGTTGCCTGGCTGCGCGGCCTCGTCGAACTGCTCGTACTCGATTGCCTCGGTCACGATCTTCTCCCTATTGGACTGTGAGATCCGGAAACAGGACTGCTTCGACCTTGAGGTCTGTCGTCCTGGTAATCGACAGAAGAATCTGATGTCTGAGCGCACTTCTGCTCTTCGGGTCGACGAGGGCTTCACCGGTCTGGTTGGTCACGGTGTTCGTCACGATTTCGCGGACGAGCGGTTCCTCGGGGAGGGTGCCGGCGCTTTCGGAGCCCGACGAGCCCGAGGCGGTCGCGCTGGCGCCGTCGCTCTGCCCGGGCGCGAGCTGCAACGCGACCGTTATCTTCGCGTAGCGCCCATCGCTGAGGTTCAGCAGGAATGTCTGCGGCATCACGTACAGGGTGCCGGCGACCTTCTGCTTCGGGACCTTCGGCTTGGGCTTGGTCATCGTGTAGCCGACGAACAGCAGGATCGGCACGACCGCGAGTAGCTTCTTGTTCTTGAGCATGGTCTTCCCTGACTATGGTTCGCTGCCGGACCCGTAGATCCGCTTCATGACGATTTCCACACGCCGGTTGCGGGTACGGCCCGCGGCGCTGGCGTTGCTCGCCAGCGGATGCTGTTCGGCGTAGCCGGTGGCCGTCATGCGGTGGGCGCTGACGCCGTGTTCGGAGAGGAAGCGCACCACCGTACTGGCACGGGCGGTTGAGAGCTCCCAGTTGCTCGGATACAGGCCGCCGTGGATGGGGATGCTGTCCGTGTTGCCCTCGACGTCGATGGGATGGGTCTCATCGACATTCAGCAGCGCGCTGATCTCGGCCAGCAAGGCGTTCGATCGACCTTCCAGGTCCGCTTTGCCCGAGGCGAACAGGAGATCGTCGGTGAGCAAGCGGATGACGAGGCCCCGCGCTTCGATCGTCGCCTGGACGCTCTTGCTGAAGCCGTGAGCGCGCGCGTAGGCTTCGATCTGCTGCTTGATGTGCGCGAACACGGATGCCTCCTGCTGGGCCGCTGATTGGAGGCTGCTCGCGGTGGCGCCCTGTGCCACGTGGGTCGCGGAACTGTGTTCCACGCGGCTGCCGATCGCGGTCAGCGGGACGACAGCGGCGGCGTCCTGCGTGCTCGGCGCCTGACTGGAGTTGTTCGTAGACCCCTGTTTGGCGATCGATTTCCCGCCCGGGAGGATGTTGCCCGAGAAGGCAGCCCGGAGCGAGTGCTGGATCTCCTGGTACTTGGAGATGTTGACCGAGGAGATCGAGAACAGCACCATGAACAGGGCCATCAACAGCGTGATCATGTCGGCGTAGGTCAGCAGCCAGCGCTCGGCGCCCCCCTCCTCCTGGTGGCCGCCTCGGTGTCGACCCCTGCCACGTCCGTGGGCCACGATCAGGCCGCCTGGGCCTCGAGGTTCAGCGGTGCGACGGTGTCCTCGTCGACGGCCCGGTCGACCGGGGGCAGGTAGGACATCAGCTTTTCGGAGACCAGCCGCGGGTTGTCGCCGGCCTGGATCGAGAGGATCCCCTCGAGGGTCATCATGCGCAACTCCACCTCTTCGGCGGAGATCGCTTTCAGGCGGTTGGCGACCGGCAGGAAGACCACGTTCGCCGCGCCCACGCCCATCAGCGTGGCGATGAACGCCGCCGAGATCGAGGGCCCGAGCGTCGCGGGCGCCGCCAGGTTCTGGAGCACGTGAACGAGGCCCAGCACCGTGCCGATGATCCCCATCGTGGGCGCGAATCCGCCGGCCTTCTCAAACGGGCCGGCCGATGCGGCGTGGCGCGCAGCCATCCCGTCGACCTCGGCCTCGAGGATCGCGTGCACCATCTCGGGGTCGGTCCCGTCGACGACCAGCTGCAGGGCGTTGCGTGTGAAGGTGTCCTCGATGTCGGGCAGAAGCGCATCGAGGGCCAGCAGGCCCTCGCGCCGCGCCTTGTCGGCGAGCGAGACGAGGCGGTCGAGCTGGCCGCGCATGTCCGGCGGTTCGGCCGAGAAGACGAGCTTGTAGAGGCTCGGCACGCGCTTCATCGAGTCCATGCCGACGCTCGCGAGCGTCACGCCAGCGGTGCCCCCGATGATGATCATGAGCGCCGGGATGTTGATGAACGAAGCCGGACTCGTCCCGTCCATCATCGAGCTCATGATCAGCGAGCCGAAGGCTAGTCCGATTCCAATGGCCGTTGCAGCCTTCATTGCTTCCGTTCATCGGCGGGCGCATGAAATCCTTCAGTTTTGGCTAGCCGGCGTGCACAAAACGCTGATCGCACGCGCGCGTTGTGCCGCGGGCCGGTGCCCGCCGTGCCCCGGCGATCCCTAGCTGGGGGTGTCCTCGACGGCCGAGAGCCGCGGCGGGTCGCGGCGCGGCGGCGTCGGGGCCGCCTGGCGCTGGGCGCTGCGACGCCTGAGCGCGTCCGAGAGAACGTCGGCGCGGTAGCCGTGCACCGCCGCAGCGACCTCCTCGGGCGTCTCGGCAACGACCACCTTGGCGCCCGTCGCCAGCGCGATCACCGTGTCCGGCGTGGACTCGACGGTCACGATCATGTCCGGATTCAGTTGGAAGGGCTCGTCGCTGTGACCGAGCCGGTTCAGCGTGATCATTGCGCTCTCCTCCTGCAACGACTTTAGCCACGGGGCGGGACGGCACGACTGCGCGACCATCCCGCCCCGGGCTCCTCGGAGCTGTCCCTACGTGCGGCGCCGTCCTTTCCCGGCGCCCTTGGGTGCGATTCCTGCCGCGGGCCCGTGGCCCGCCTGATCCGCTAGGCCATCTGCACCAGCGTCTGCAGCATTTCGGCGGCCGTGGTGATCACGCGCGAGTTGGCCTGGTAGCCGCGCTCGGCGGTGATCATGTTCGTCATCTCGGTGGCCAGGTCGACGTTGGACATCTCGAGCTCGCCCCCGATCGTCGAGCCGAAGCCCGGCGCGGTGGGCGTGCCCACGATCGGCGGCCCGGAGTTGGCCGTTTCACCCCACAGCGAGCCACCCTGGCGTTCCAGCCCGGCTTCGTTGGCGAACGTTGCCAGCGAGAGGTAGCCGGCGGTCACCTGGTGCTGGAAGGTTTTCGATTCGGGGTTCTCGTCGGTGTAGGTGACCGCGCCGTTCTGCCCGATCGAGACGTTGATCGAGCCGGGCGGGATCCTCAGGTAGGTGTCTTCTTTGCCCGGTGCGTAGGTGATCCCTGCTTCGGTTTCCGTGGCGACCGCGTTCTTGCCGATCACGTACAGGCCGGATTGGGTGGTGATGAACCCCTTGGTGTTCGCCGTGAGGTCGCCCGCGCGGGTGTACTGGAAGCCCGCGGGCAGAGCGGTCGTGAACGGTTCTTTGGCCGGCGGCGTGCCCGCGCCGACGCGCAGGAAGCCCGGACCCTCGATCGCGACGTCGAGCGGGTTGTTGGTGGACTGGAAGGCGCCCTCTGTCATTTCGTTGCTGGTCGCGTTGACCATGACGCCCAGTCCGATCTGCACGGTGTTGCTGCCGCCGTTGGCCGGGGTCGGGCCGGCGGCGCCGCGCATGACCTGGGTGAGGTTGTCCGCGAAGGTCACCTCGGAGGCCTTGAAGCCCACCGTGTTGACGTTCGCGAGGTTGTTGGCGGTGTCGTTGAGCATCGCCTGTTGTGCATCGAGGCCGCTGATCGCGGCATACATTCCAGCCATCATCGTGACTGCCCTTCCTTTCGCGGCCTCCTCGATGAG
>Ga0209415_10001306_pt1 | contig 47679 bp, 43 predicted proteins | sample PeaSoiSIISIP2007_FD_187696 | JGI IMG/M metagenome (GOLD analysis project Ga0209415, IMG submission 187696) | Peat soil microbial communities from Weissenstadt, Germany - SII-SIP-2007 (SPAdes) (version 2) | ecosystem: Environmental > Terrestrial > Soil > Wetlands > Peat | place: Germany... | reverse complement strand
ACGCCTCCTGGCCGATCGCGCTCTGGCACGGGCTCGGCACCGGCACCGACAGCAAGCTCTCCTGGCTGCTCGCGCTGGACGCGGCCTGCGTGCTCGTGGTGGCCGCCGCCACCTGGTGGCGGCTGCTGCTGGCCCGGCCGGGTATCCATATCGGCGCGGAGCTTTACGGCGGATTTCTGAGTCTGGTGCTCTATCACCTAAGCGACGGTGTCGGCCTGGGCATCGATGCGAGCGATCTCGATCTCAGCCGCTACCGACAGCTCGCACGGCTCGGTCTGAATCTGCAGGGCTCGCTCTCGGGAACTGCGCGCGTTTCGCTCCCGGGCGCGGACCCGATGCTCGGCAACGGCCAGGTCCATCTTCAGATCGGCAAATGCACGGTGCGAATCATACGCGGCCTGCCGAGTCTGCGGCTCGGCGATCTCGATGGCGCGGCGCATCTCGAGCATGGCCTGCTGACGGTCGACAAGCTCGACGGGACCGGCGGCGACTTCACCCTCAGCGCGACTGGCACCATCCGGCTGTCGCCCAACCTGCCCGACAGCCAACTCGATTTGCACCTCAAGCTTGAGCCGACCGCGGCCGGCCGCCAGCGCCTCGGTCCCCTGCTCCAACTGCTGCCGCATCCGCCGGGAGCGCAGCCCTATTTCGTCCATGGCCCGTTGGCCGCACCGGCGATAAGCTGAACGGGAAGCGCGCACTCGCTTATGGCTGACCCCACAAAACGGATTGGTCTGCACATGACGCTCGGCGCTGGCTTGCCCGGCCGCTTCCCGCATCTTGCGCGCCGCGCCGAGGAATTAGGCTATGCCTCGCTCTGGATGGCCGAGGCGGGCAGCGCCGATGGACTCGTCAGCCTGACAACGTTCGCATGCGCGACTTCTCGGATCCGCGTCGCCAGCGGCGTCCTGCCGATCCAGATTCGCACCCCTGCCGCGGTCGCGACCGCCTTCCTGACGCTCAACGAAATCTCGGGCGGCCGCGCGATTGCCGGCCTGGGCGTCTCCAGTCCGATCATCGTCGAGCGCTGGCACGGCGCGGCATACCGCAAGCCGGTGACTGCGATGCGCGAGTGCGTCGCGATCATGCGCCAGCTCTTTAGCGAGGGGCGCGCGAAGTTCGCAGGCGAGATTTATCGCTCGGATTACAGACTCGGCTTCCGGCCTTCCCACCCTGCTCCGCCGATCTATTTGGCGGCTTTGAATCCACCGATGCTTAGGCTCGCCGGTGAAGTCGCCGACGGCGTGCTGCTCAACTACTCTCCCGCCGACGCGGTGCCCGCGATGCTTGCCGAGGTCGATGCCGGCGCGAAACAGGCCGGCCGGAATCCGGAGGCGATCGACCGCGCGATTTACATCCGGATGTGCGTGACGCCCGATGCGCGCATCGCGCGGGACGCCTTCAAGCGCGAGCTCGCCGGCTATAGCTTCGTCGACAGTTACAACCGGATGTTCGAGCGCTACGGTTTCGCCGCCGAGTTCGCCGAGGTCAGGCGCCTGTGGAAAGAGAATCAGCGCGACGACGCGCCCTTCGCGATCAGCGACGCCTCGGCGCGCAGGCTCGCGGCGTTTGGGACGGCGGATGAAGCGCGCGCGATGATCGCCAGCTTTCGCGCCGCCGGCATCACGCTGCCGGTTCCCTTCCCGGTTGGTCCGCGCGAGACGGCCGAGCGGGATTTTACGGCCACTATGGAAGCCACCGCTGGGGCATAGCGGAGCGGTCGGAAATCTCATGCGGATGCCAGCGCTTATCGCGATTGCGGCTCTCACGATGCTGATGTTTGCGGTGACGCAGGCTCGGGCGCAAACCATGCCGCCGCGCGTCGTTCCTCACAGCGCGACCGTCAATCGTCCGACGCGCCAGGTCTTCGCCGCGCTCAAGACTTATCTCACGACTCCCGGCGAATGCGCGCGGCAACAAGTCGACGAGAAGACCGGCACGCTCGTCGCCCGCTGCCAGGCGACCGATACCGCGACCTGGAATCGATGGGCCTACTGCAAGGTGGGCGCGATGAATCTCCTCGATACGCTGCAATCCAGCTCCGCCGTCGCGACTATCAAGGTGGCTCGCGGCGGCCGCGACTCGAGCTTCGTGACCGTCAGCGCTGATCTCAACGCGGTTTATGCTTTCGCCTCGCAGACCAGCAACATCGCCTGCATCTCCAACGGCGCGCTCGAGGACCAGCTTCTGATAGCCGCCGGCGCCTCGCCCGCGCCGCAGCCGACCGCCGCCCCGCTCTTTTGATTGATTACGCGGGCGTCACGCCGTCGCGCAGGATCGACTTCGCGATGATCATGCGCTGCACCTCGCTGGTGCCTTCGCCGATCTCCGCGATCTTGGCGTCGCGCATGTAGCGCTCGACCGGAAAGTCGGTCACGTAGCCGTAACCGCCGTGAATCTGGACGGCCTTGATGGTCGCCCACATCGCGGCCTCAGAAGCGCACAGCTTCGCCATTGCGGCCTCGCGTCCGAAGGGCCGCCGCGCATCGCGCAGACGCGCCGCGCGGCACGTCAGCATCCAGGCCGCGTCGATGCGGGTCGCCATGTCCGCGAGCATCCATTGGATGGCCTGGAAATCCGCAATCGGCTGGCCGAACTGCCGGCGCTCGCGCGCATAGGCAATCGAATCCTCGAGCGCGCCGCGCGCGATTCCCGCCGCGAAGCCGGCAATTCCGATCCGCCCGCCTTCCAGCACGCTGACGGTCTGGGGGCGAAAGCCGCGGCCGGGCTCGCCGATCAGATTGGCGGCCGGCACGCTCAGGTTCTCGAAGATCACTTCGGCGGTGTCCGATGCGCGCATCCCGAGCTTCTCGATCTTGCGGCCGTTGCTCAGTCCGGGCATCCCGCGTTCGACGATGAACGCGGAGACTCCGTCATGGCCGCGCGCGGCGTCGGTCCGCGCCATCACCACCAGCACCTCGGCCACGTTGCCGTTGGTGATGAACAGCTTGCTGCCGTTGATCACGTAATGGTCGCCGTCGCGGACCGCGCTGGTGCGCAGCGCGGCGGCATCGGAGCCCGAATCGGGCTCGGTCAGGCACCAGGCCGCGAGTTTCCTGGCGCTCACCAGGTCGGGCAGGTAGCGCGCCTTCTGTTCCTCGGACGCGAACATCGCGATATGCCCGCTGCCGAGCGACATATGCGCCGCGCAAGAAAGTCCAACCGACGCGTCGTAGCGCGAGATGCCCTCGACCACCAGCACCTGCGAAAGCGTATCCGCCCCGCCGCCGCCGTATTTTTCGGGAAACGAGACGCCGAGAAATCCGAGGGCGCCGAGTTTCGCAACGACCTCGCGCGGAAAATGTTCGTTGCGATCCCAGTCGGCCGAGTGCGGTTTAAGCTCCCGCTCGGCGAAGGCGGTCAGGGTCTCGCGAATCTGGCGCTGCTCGTCGGTGAGATCGAAATCCATGGCCCGGCTCAGTCGCGTGGGTGCACGTTTTCGCGCACCCATTTGATGATCTCATCGGTAGTGGCGCCGGGAGTGAAAATCGCCTTGACGCCGAGCGTCGCGAGCTGGCGGGCGTCGTCCTCCGGTATGATGCCGCCGCCGAAGACCACCACGTCGCCGTCACCGCGCTCCTTGAGCAGCCGGATGACCTCGGGGAAGAGCGTCATGTGCGCGCCGGAGAGCACGCTCAATCCGACCGCATCGACGTCTTCCTGCACAGCCGCTTCCGCGATCATCTCGGGCGTCTGATGGAGCCCGGTGTAGATCACCTCGAAGCCGCCGTCGCGCAGCGCCCGCGCGATAATCTTGGCGCCGCGGTCGTGCCCGTCGAGTCCGGGCTTGGCGACCAGGATTCTGATTCTTCGTCCGTCCATCGCTCTCAGAGCCATCCCGGATCGGTATAGACGCCGAATTCCGTGCGGAAGACGTCGCTCAACTCGCCGAGCGTCGCCTCCCGGCGCACCGCCTCGCAAATCGGCTCCATCAGGTTTTCGGTCGAGCGGCAGGCCTCGCCGACGCGCCGCAGGGCCTCGCTGACCGCTGCGCCGTTGCGCTCGCGCTTGACCTCGCGCAGGCGCTCGCGCTGCGTCGTCTCGATCGTGGGATCGATGATCAATCTCTCGATCCGCGCGCCCTCCGCCATCTGGTACTTGTTAACGCCGACCACGGTCTTGACGCCCTGCTCGAGCTGACGCTGGTAGTGAAACGCCGACTCGGCGATCTCGCGCTGCGGGTAGCCGCGCTCGATGGCGGCGATCATGCCGCCCAACTCGTCGATATGATCGATATAGCGGAGCGCGTCGCGCTCCATGCGATCGGTCAGCGCCTCGATCGCGTAGCTTCCGCCCAGCGGATCGACGATGTTGGCGACGCCGGTCTCCTCGGCGATGATCTGCTGGGTACGCAAGGCAACGGTCACAGCCTCTTCGGTCGGCAGCGCGTAGGTTTCGTCCATCGAGTTGGCATGCATCGATTGGGTGCCGCCCAGCACGCCCGCGAGCGCTTGGATCGCGACCCGCACGACGTTGTTGAGCGGCTGCTGCGCGGTCAGCGAGACGCCGGCGGTCTGCGCGTGCGTCCGCAGCATCATCGAGCGTGGGTTCTTCGCGCCGAAGCGCTCCTTCATCAGCCGCGCCCACATCCGGCGCGCCGCGCGCAACTTGGCGATCTCTTCGAGGAAATCGTTTTGCAGGTCCCAGAAGAAGGACAGCCGCGGCGCAAAATCGTCGACCGCAAGGCCGCGCCGCAGCGCCTCCTCGACGTAGCAGATGCCGTCGGCGATGGTGAAGGCGAGTTCCTGGACCGCGGTCGCCCCGGCTTCGCGGATGTGGTAGCCGGAGATCGACACCGGATGCCATCGCGGCACGCGCCGCGCGCAGAATTCGATCATGTCGGTGACGATTCTGAGCGAAGGCTCGGGCGGCGAGATCCATTCGCGCTGCGCGATGAACTCCTTGAGCATGTCGTTCTGAATCGTGCCCGCGACCCGCTCCCACGGCACGCCCTGGCGCTCGGCCACGACCAGGTACATCGCGAGCGCGATCGAGGCCGTGCAGTTGATTGTCATCGAGGTGGTGACCTCGCCCAGCGGAATCCGATCGAACAGCGCCAGCATGTCGTGGATCGAGCTGACCGAGACGCCCTCGCGTCCGACCTCGCCTTGCGCGCGTTCGTGGTCGGCGTCGTAGCCCATCAAGGCCGGCATGTCGAAGGCGACCGAGAGGCCGGTCTGCCCGTGCTCGAGCAAGAAGCGCAGGCGCGCGTTAGTGTCGCCGGGCAGGCCGAAGCCCGCAAACTCGCGCATCGTCCACAGCCGGCCGCGATACATCGAGCCGTAGACGCCGCGCGTGTATGGGTACTCGCCCGGGTAACCGAGCTTCTCATCGTAGCTCCCCGCGATATCTTCGGGCGTGTAGAGCGGTTCGACTTCGAGGTCGGAGACGGTCGAAAATCGCGCCGGGCGCTCGGGCGTCCCGGCGTAGGTCCGCTCCAGCCATTCACGCTTGCCGCTCATCCCGATGCCTCAGCGTTTCCCGATCAGATGACTCGCGATCACCATCCGCTGCACCTCCGAGGTTCCTTCGTAGATTTCCGTAATCTTGGCGTCGCGGAAATAGCGCTCGACCTTGAACTCGCGCGTGTAGCCGTAGCCGCCGTGAATCTGGATCGCCTCGGTCGTTGCGCGCATCGCGGCCTCAGCGGCATAAAGCTTGGCGGTCGCCGCTTCGCGCGTGCAAGACCGATCACCGTCTTTGAGCTCCGCCGCGCGCAGCGTGAGCAGCCGCGCCGCATCGACTTCGAGCGCCATGTCGGCGAGCTTGAACTGGATCGCCTGATGACGCGCGATCGGGCCGCCGAAGGCTTTGCGCGTATTCGCGTAGGCGAGCGAGTCTTCAAGCGCCGCCCGGCCGATTCCGACCGCCTGCGCCGCGATCCCTATCCGCCCGCCGTCGAGGGTCTTCATCGCGATCCGAAAGCCGTCGCCTTCCTCGCCGATCAGGTTCGCGCGCGGCACCCGCAGATCATTGATGCTGATCTGCGCGCTGTGCGCGCCGTGAATCCCGAGCTTGTCCTCGGTCCGCGCGATCTGCCATCCGGGCGTCGAGGTTTCGACCGCGAAGGCGCTGACTCCGCGATGGCCCTGCGCGGGATCGGTTGCCGCGAAGATCACCGCGACCGCCGCCTGCGGGCCGTTGGTGATGAAATTCTTGGTGCCGTTGAGCACGTAGCAATCGCCATCGGCGACGGCGCGGGTCTTTTGCGCTGCGGCATCGGAACCGGCCTGCGGCTCGGTGAGCGCAAAGCATCCGACCCATTCACCCGACGCCATCCGCGGGACGAACCGCGAGCGCTGCGCGTCGCTGCCGAGCGCGAGGATCGGCCAGGTCGCGAGCGAGGAATGCGCCGAGACGATCGTGCCGGTGGCGGCGCAGGCGACCGACAGCTCCTCGATCACCAGCGCATAGCTGACGTTGTCGAGTCCTGCCCCGCCCCACTGCTCGGGCACGAACACTCCCATCATGCCGAGCTTGCCGAGCTCCGCGACGATCTCGGCCGGGTAGCGATGGGTCCGATCGGTCTCGACCGCGGCGGCCGCGAGACGTTCGCGCGCGAACCGGCGCGCCGTATCGCGCGCCTGACGTTGCGCTTCGTTGAGTTCCAGGTCCATCGGCGTGCGGCGCGTCCGTTCTAGCAGGCGGCGCGCCAGCTCAATACGGAGCTTCAAGCTCCATACTTCAAGTTTTAGCCTAGACTTTCACCCGGCGCTATAGAATCCGCCGTTACCGGCCGCTAGCGATGTTGCCAGACGGGCGGCCGCTTCTCGACGAAGGCTTTGGTGCCTTCGATTCGATCGGCGCTCGCGAAAGTGACGCCGAAGGCTTCCTGCTCGAAGCGCAACCCGGACTCCTCGGTCATCGTGACCGCCGCTCCCATCGCGGTCTTCGCCTGCCGGAGTGCGACGGCCGGTTTCTGCGCGAGCTTCTCGGCCAGGCTGCGCGCGACCGTCAGCAGCTCGCCCGGTTCGACCACCTGGGTTACGAGCCCCCATTGGAAGGCGGTTTTCGCATCGAACATCTCGCCGGCGAAGACGATCTCGCGAGCGCGGTTGAGGCCGACGCGCCGCGGGAGACGCTGTGTGCCGCCGAAACCGGGAATCAGCCCGAGATTGATCTCCGGTTGGCCGAAGCGCGCCTTGTCGCTCGCCAGGATGAGGTCGCAGGCGAGCGCCAGCTCGAGGCCGCCGCCGAGCGCGAAGCCGTTGACTGCCGCGATTACCGGAATCGGCAGCTCCTCGATCAGGTTCATCACGTGATGGCCGAAGCGGGAGAATTCGAGCCCTTCGAGGGTAGACATTTTCGCCATCGCCGCCACGTCCGCGCCGGCGACGAAAGCCCGCTCGCCCGCGCCGGTCACGATCAGCACCCGAATCGAAGGATCGCGCCGAATCGCATGCAGAACGTCGAGAATCTCGCCCAGCACTTCGCGGTTGAGCGCATTGAGCGCATTCGGCCGATTGACGGTCAGCGTCGCCAAGGCCGCGCTGTCGAATACGAGATGCTTGAGCTCCAAGACATCGCCCTCCGAATTCGATTTGTGATGACAGTCGGCCGGGCCCGGCAGCGTGTCAAGCTGCGACGGGCTTTCAGTTCGCGGCGTGCGGGGTTATTGCTCTTGATGAGAAGGAGCATTCCGATGGCGGGACCGCTTGCCGGAATTCGCGTAATCGACGTGACGCATATGCTGGCCGGACCGATGGCCACCATGATGCTTGCCGACCAGGGGGCGGACGTCATCAAGGTCGAACCGCCGCACGGCGGCGATCCGGGGCGCGCGCGGGGACGGCCGATCGGGATGGCGCCCGGGTTCGCGATGCTGGGGCGCAACAAGCGCTCGGTGGTGATCGATCTCAAGCAGCGCCGCGGCATCGAGCTGATGCATCGCCTGGTCGCCACCGCTGATCTCTTCGCGCAGAACTTCCGGCCCGGCGCGGCCGAGCGGCTGGGTCTCGGCGAAGCCGAGCTGCGGCGCATCAAGCCCGATCTCGTCTATGTCTCGATCTGCGGTTTCGGCGAGAGCGGCCCACTCGCGCACAAGCGCGCCTACGATCCGATCATCCAGGCCGCCGCCGGGGTCGCCTCGATCCAGGGCGACCGCCGCAGCGGACGCCCGCACATGGTGCGCGTGATCGTTTCTGACAAGGTGACGGCGCTGACCGCCGCGCAGGCGATGACGGCCGCGCTCTTCGCCCGTCAGCGCAGCGGCGAAGGCCAGCACGTGCGGCTCGCGATGCTCGACGCGGTGGTTTCATTTCTCTGGCCCGAGGAGATGGACAACTATACCTATCCCGATTCGGAACACTTCGTCAGGCCCAACGTGCGCGACCTGGTCTATGAAACCGCCGACGGGTACATCACGATGGCCGCGATCGGCGACGACGAATGGCGCGCGACCTGCAAAGCGCTGGGCCATCACGAATGGCTCGACGATCCGCGCTTTCGGACCCAGGCCGATCGGATCGCGAACGCCGACGATCGCTTCGATCTAACCGGCCAGGTGCTGAAAACGAAGACCTCGGCCGAGTGGCTCGCGATCCTCGATCGCGAGCAGGTGCCGTGCGCGCCGATCCTGAGCCCGGCCGAGGTCATCGACGATGCGCAGGTGCGCCACAACGGCCTGATCGTCGAGTATCAGCATCCGTTCGCCGGACGCACGCGTCAGACCCGGCCCGCCGCGCGCTTCGAGCGCACGCCGCAGGAGATTCGCCGGCCGGCGCCGACACTCGGCCAAGATACTGACGAGGTGCTGGGCGAGCTCGGACTATCGCGCGATGAATTTGCCGCGCTCAGAGCAGCGGGCGTGGTGGCTTAGCCGAAAGCAGACGTCAGCGGGCGAGGCGTTCGACCTCTTCCCAATTGAGCGGGAGGCGCTGCGGCTTCTTCGGTTTGGCTTTCGCGCCGAGTCCGTGATTGGCCTTGCAGAAGGTCTTTTCGAGCTCACTGATCGGCGGATTGCGGGGCTTGCGCCGCCCGGCATCCGGGCCGCAGACTCGGCAGAACTGCTCGCCGCGCAGCCGCAGCAGCATCCGCTTCTCGAGATGTTCGAGCGCGGCGCGGAAATGGGCGACGCTCGCTTCGAGCTGCTTGATCTTGGCCTCGAGCTTGGCGACGGTACGGCTGTGATCGTTTTTCATCGTGCGGGAGCTCAGTACTCCGGCTTGAAATCGAAATGGTGCAGCGCATCGATGAAGCGCACGGTGCGGGTCTTCGAGCGCATCACGACGCTGTTGGTCATCGCTCCACCCGAGAAGAATCGCACTCCCTTCAGATAGTCGCCGGTGGTGACCCCGGTTGCCGCGAACATGACGTTGTCGCCGGCGAGATCCTCCAGCGTGTAGCGATGCTGCAGGTCGAGGATGCCGGCGGCCAGGCAGGCCTCGGTCTCCTGGGCGTTGCGCGGCATGAAGCGGCATTGCATGTCGCCGCCCGCCGAGCGAATCGCCGCGGCGGCCAGCACGCCCTGATGCGCTCCGCCGACGCCCATCAGCACGTCGACCTCGCCCTCGAGGCGCGTGGTGGCAAGCGCCGCCGACAGGTCGCCGGCCGAAAGCATCTTGATGCCCGCGCCGGCCTTGCGCACCTCGGCGATCAGTTTCTCGTGGCGCGGGCGATCGAGAATCGCCACGCGCAGGTCTTCAACATAGACGTTCTTCGCCTCGGCCAGCGCCTTCAGGTTGTCGGACGGCGAGCGCTCGAGATCGAGCAGGCCGCGGCCGACCGGCCCGACCGCGATCTTGTCCATATAGGTATCCGGGCAGCGCAGCAGCTTGCCGCGCTCGGCGAGCGCCACGCATGCGAGCGCGTTGGGGCCGCCGGTCGCGATAATCAGCGAGCCTTCCAGCGCGTCGAGCGCGACATCGACCTCGGGTCCGATTCCGGTGCCGACGATTTCGCCCGCGTAGAGCATCTCGGCGACGTCCTGCTCGCCCTCGCCAATCACGATGTGCCCGTCCATCGCGATCGAGTTGAGCGCCGCGCGCATCCCCTCGCAGGCCGCGCGGTCGGCAAGCCGTTCGTCGCCCTTGCCAATATAGCGCGACGCGGCGAGCGCCGCCGCTTCGGTGGCGCGGACGACTTCCAGGGCCAGGTTTCGCTCCATCGCCGCCCGTCTCTCGTTATCGAGGGTTGGTTCCGCCGCCTATCAGCGCTTCGATCAAGCGATAACCGTGTTCGAAGAAGATTCCCGTGCACGCCGCATCCGCCTCAGTATAGCGCCGGTTGGCGGCCGGGTGGACGGGGTCGCGCGATGACCTCAGGATAGCAAAGGGAACCGGATCGTTCGAGTGTGTTTTGAGTTTGCACGGCGTCGCATGGTCGGGCATCAGCAGCAGCGCGAACTCGCCCATCGCGCCGAGCCCGGCCAGCAGCGGTCCGAGGATCAGCTCGTCGATGCGCTCGAGAGCCTCGACCTTCAAGTCGGCGCGCCCCATATGACCGGCCTCGTCGGGCGCCTCGATATGCAGCAGCAGAAAATCCTTGCGCCGCAGCACCTCGAGGCCGTAGCGACCCTTGGCCGCGTAGTCGGTATCGAGGAAGCCCGTCGCGCCCGGCACCGTGACGATTTCGAGGCCTGCCAGGCGGCCCAACCCGTTCACCAGGTCGACGGCCGAGATGCACCCGCCCTGCAGCTTGAAGCGATCTTCGAGCGTCGGCACTGCCGGCCGCAGCCCCTGCCCCCAAAACCAGACCGAGGTCGCTGCGGGCTTGCCGGCGGCGCGGCGCGCCAGGTTCACCGGATGATCGCGCAGGACCTCGCGCGCGCGATCCATCATCGCCGTCAGCCGCTCCGCGCCCGGACCGGAAGGCAGATGCCCGGCGATTGGCTTGCCCGTGATGTCGTGCGGCGGCGTCAGCTCGGTGTCGCGAATTCCGTCGCGCCAGATCATCAGATGGCGGTAGCTGACGCCGTTGAAGAGCTCGATGCCGTCGCCGGCGATCGCGCCACGCAAATCAGCCACGATTTGCGCCGCCTCGCCGCTGGTGATGTGCCCGGCGGTGAAGTCCTGCATCAGCGGTCCGTCGCCGCCGTCTGCGAGCGCCACCAGGTTCATCCGGAACGCGAGGTCGCGCGGCCCCATCGCGATGCCCATGCTGGCGGCTTCGATGGGCGCGCGGCCGGTGTGATATTTCGCCGGATCGTACCCGAGCATCGTCATCGTGCCGACGTCGCTTCCGGGCGGCATCCCGGCCGGGATGGTCGCGACGCGTCCGAGCTCGCCGCGGGCGGCGATCAGGTCCATGTTGGGCTTGCGCGCGGCCTCCAGCGGCGTGCGTCCGCCGAGCTCGTCGCACGGCCAATCGGCCATTCCATCGCCATGAATGATGACGTACCTCACGGGTCACCTGTCTCCGTGACTGATCTGCGATTATTCGCGCTCAAGGATTTTCAATACCTTGTCGAGATCGGGCTCGACCACGATGGTGTTGCTTAAATTCTTGAGTGCGGTATCGGGGTCCTTGAGCCCATGGCCGGTGAGCGTGCAGACCACCACCGAGCCCGGCTTGAGACCGCCGTCCGCGCTGAACTTGAGCGCGCCGGCGACCGAAGCGGCCGAGGCCGGCTCGGCAAAGATTCCACCCGCCGCGATCAGGCGGTAGGCCGAGAGAATTTCGGCGTCGGTGACCATGTCGATCACGCCGCCCGATTCGTCGCGCGCCGCCGACGCGCCATTCCAACTCGCCGGATTGCCAATCTTGATCGCGGTCGCCACGGTATGCGGGTCGTCGATGGGACGGCCGAGCACGATCGGCGCCGCCTCGGCCGCCTGGTAGCCCATCATCTTCGGGAGCCGCGTAGCGAAGCCGGCCTTGCGGTACTCTTGGTAGCCGGCCCAGTAGGCGGTGATGTTGCCGGCGTTGCCGACCGGCAAAAACTGATGGGTCGGGGCGTCGCCGAGCTGATCGCAAATCTCGAAGGCGGCGGTTTTCTGCCCCGCGATCCGATCCGGATTGACGCTGTTGACCAGCCGGATGCGCACCGGATCGTGGCGCGCGAGGTCGCGCACTACCTTCAGGCAGATGTCGAAGTTGCCGATGATCTCGAGCACCCGCGCGCCGTGCATCACGCTCTGCGAGAGCTTGCCGAGCGCCACCGCGCCTTTCGGGATCAACACGAACGCCCGCAGCTCGGCGCGCCCGGCATAGGCGGCGGCCGAGGCGGCGGTGTTGCCGGTCGAAGCGCAGATCGCGACCCGCGCCCCCTCGCCCAGCGCCTTGCTGACCGCCACCGTCATGCCGCGATCCTTGAACGATCCGGTCGGGTTGGCGCCCTCAAACTTCAGGTAAAGCTTGATACCGCGGCCGAGCCGCTCGGCGATCGACGGGGCTTCGATAAGCGGAGTGTTGCCCTCGTTGAGCGTCACCACCGGGGTCTGATCACCGACCGGCAGGAAGCGGCGATAATGCTCGATAAGTCCGGGCCATCGCGTCAGGCGACGATCGGCGGCAGCGGCCTTGTCGGACTTGGAAGCCATCGCGCTCAGAGCCGGTCCTCGATCCGGATGAAAGCCGGCGCCGCCTCGACGATCCGCCGCGCGCGAATCTGGCGGAGCGCGCGCACCAGGTTGCGCTCGCGCGTCTCATGGGTGCGCATGATAACCGGCACCGTGGTTTCCACCCCGCGTCCCTGCTGGATGACCGAGACTAGCGAAATTCCATTGCGTCCCAAAACCGAGGCGATCGCGCCGAGCACGCCCGGACGGTCGCGGGCGGCGAAGCGCAGGTAGTACTCGCATATCACGTCGTTCATCGGCTTGATACGCGCCTTGCGCAGCACGCCCAGCGGGTAGCCCAGCGGAAAGCCGCGCGCCGCAGACCCGGCGATCCGCCGGCGCGCGATGTCGAGGATATCGGCCATTACGGCGGTCGCCGTCGGCATCTGCCCGGCCCCCTCCCCGAAGTAGAAGGTCGAGCCCAGCGCCTCGCTATGAACGTTGATCGCGTTGTAGGCGTCGCGCACCCCCGCGAGCAGATTACGCTCCGGGATCATCGTGGGATGAACCCGCGCTTCGATTAGGCCGTTGTCGTCCTTGGCGATCGCCAGCAGCTTGATCGCGTAACCCAGCTCGCGAGCGTAAACGATATCCGCTTGCGTGACGTGCGTGATGCCTTCGGTGTAGACCTGCGCGGGCTTGAGCATCACCCCGAACGCGAGCATCACCAGCAGGCAGAGCTTGTGCGCCGAATCGTGGCCCTCGATATCGAGCGCCGGGTCGGCCTCGGCCAGGCCGCGGCGCTGGGCCTCGGCCAGCGCCCCGGCAAATTCGTCGCCGCGCTCGGCCATCGTGGTCAGAATCGAATTGCAGGTGCCGTTGACGATGCCGTGGACGGAGCGATGGCGATCTCCGGCCAGGGCCTCGCGCAGCGTCCGGATCACCGGCACGCCGCCGCCGACGCTGGCTTCGAAGCCGATCGCCATTCCGGCGCGGGCGGCGGCGCGGAAAATCTGCTCGCCATGGCTCGCCAGCAGCGCCTTGTTCGCGGTCACGACGTCCTTGCCGGCGCGAAACGCGCGCAGGATGAGGCTGCGGGCGGGCTCATAGCCGCCGAACAGCTCGACCACGATGTCGACCTCGGGCCGCTCGACCAGCGCCGCGGCGTCGCGCGTGATCAATCGCGCCGTGATTCCGAGCGCGCGATCCGGCTTGAGGCTGCGGTCGGCGATCGCCACCAGTTCGAGCGGCGCGCCGAGCTTGTCGCGCAAGAGCTCGCGGTTGCGGCGCAGCAGCTTGACCACGCCGCTGCCGACGGTGCCGCATCCGAGCAGCGCTATCCGCACCGGCTGCAAAGTTCTCGATTAGACAGCGGCGCCGCGGTCAGGAGACGCTCGCCATCTGGCTGGACGCTGTACCGAGACGCTGATTAAGGGCGTGGCGGATACCGCGCACTGCCTGGCGAATGCGATGCTCGTTCTCGATCAAGGCGAAGCGCACGAAGCCGTCGCCGTCGGCGCCGAAGCCGATTCCGGGCGAGACGGCGACCTTGGCCTCGGCGAGCAGAAACTTGGCGAACTCGAGCGAGCCCATCGCGCGGAACGGCTCGGGAATCGGCGCCCATACGAACATCGTGGCGCGCGGCTTCTCCACCAGCCATCCGGCGCGGTTGAGGCCGTCGACCAGCGCGTCGCGCCGCCGCCGATACAACTCGACGATCTCGTCGACGCAATCCTGCGGACCGTTGAGCGCCGCGATCGCCGCCACCTGCACGGGCGCGAACATCCCGTAATCGAAATACGACTTGAGCCGCGACAGGGCGGCTATCATCTCGCGATTGCCGACCGCGAAACCGACCCGCCATCCCGGCATATTGTAGGTCTTGGAGAGCGTGAAGAACTCGACGCCGATTTCGCGCGCGCCCGGCGCCGCCATGAACGAGGGCGCGCGATAGCCGTCGAAGCAGAGGTCGGCGTAGGCGAAATCATGCGCGACCATCATCTCGTGCTCGCGCGCAAACTGGACCACCCGTTCCATAAAAGCCGGCGTGACGGTGGCGGTGGTCGGATTGTGCGGGAAGTTCATGATCAGGAACTTGGGCCGCGGCCAGCATCGCGCGACCACCTCGGTCAGATGGTCGAAGAATTCCTCGCCGTAGCGCAGCGGCACGCCATGCACCTGTGCGCCCGCGATCACGCATCCGTACTGATGAATCGGATAGGTTGGAGTCGGCGCCAGCACCACGTCGCCTTGGTCGAGGATCGCGAGCGCCATGTGCCCAATACCCTCCTTCGAGCCGATCGTCACGATCGCCTCGGAGTCCGGGTCGAGCTCGACGCCGTAGCGGCGGGCGTACCATTCGGTGATCGCGCGGCGAAGCTTGTAGACCCCGCGCGAGACCGAATAGCGATGGTTGGGCGGCTTGGTGGCGGCTTCGACCAGCTTGCTCACGATATGCGGCGGCGTGGCGCCGTCCGGATTACCCATCCCGAAGTCAATCACATCCTCGCCGGCGCGCCGCGCTTTGAGGCAGAGGTCGCCGATCGCGTTGAAGACATACGGTGGCAGCCGCTTGATTCTTGGAAAGTCCATCCTTGGTGATTCCCGCCCCTTGCGCCACGGTCCGATAGGGTGAATGTAATTTTTAGCCCACCGCGCCCAGCTTGACCAGTACCAGTTTGGCCTACTTCCCGGTCGGCGCGGCGATCGGCACCCCGCCCGCCTCGGGCCGCAGCGTCCAGAAGCAGGGGGCGGCCAGCAGCGCGATCGCGGCCAGAATCAGCCAGGTGGCCGGAATCCCGATACGGTCGGCGGCGAACCCGCCGATCACCAGGCCGCCCGAGCCGCCCAGCGTCGCGAAGGTATTGGCGAACGAGAGCAGCGTGGTGCGATGGTCGGCCTCGATCTGCTCATTGAGCCAACTGCTGACCAGCGGCTGCATCGCGCCGGTGCAGATGCGCATCCCGAACAGCAGTGCGACCACCAGGTTCGGCCGCCGCGCGCAGAGCCCCGCCCCCGCCAGCATCGCCGCCGACCCCACCACCAGCATCGCGAGCCGGGCCCCGCGCGCCGCCTCATCGGGCCGGACGCGGGCGACGATTTCCGCGCCGATTAGCTGACCCATCGTCAGTCCGCAGAAGACCCAGCCGACGACCCAGATTCCGACCCGGTATTCGTCGTTCACGAGCTGCGGCCATTGCATCCAGTACGACGACCAGGCCGCGAACGAGAACGCGTTGGCGAGGCCCAGGTAAAGCACCGTGCGGCGCCCGAAGCCCTCGCGCATCCCGGCGGCGACCCGGCGCGCGACCTGGAGCGGCACTTGCGCAAACCCGATCGCCGCGCGATGGCCGCCGCGCTCCTCCATCAGGAGCAGGGCGACGATCGCGCTGCCGGTGTAGCCGGCGGCGCCGATCAGCCACGGCCACGCGATGTCGATATCGGCGATGTAGGCGCCGAGCAGCGCCGAGGTCATCCAGCCGATGTTGGTGAGCTGCTGGACGCGGGAGAAGAGCCGGTCCTTGAGGCCCGTGTAGCCGGCGCTATCGAGCGCGTCGACTCCCCAGGCGTCGATCGCGCCGCCGCAGAAGGTGGTGCCGACGCCATCGATGATCTCGGCCAGCACGAACAGCGCGTAGCGATGGACGAAAAAGTAGATGACGAAGGCGACCACGCGCAGCGCGCATCCGAGCACGAACGAATTGCGGCGTCCGATCGCGTCGGCGAACGCGCCGGTTGGTATGTCGGTCAGAAAGATGACCACGAAGTAGACCGCCATCACCGAGTTGATCTGCAACTGGTCAAGACCGCGCGAGCGCAGGAACAGCGGATAGACGCCGAACAGAAATCCGCCCGCGAAGGCGTAGATCAGGGAGACGGCGTAGTAGTCGCGGATCGCGCGGCGAATCGCGCCGGCAGATCCGGAGTCGGGCGGCGAGGCGGCCATCGCTAGTGATGTAGCATCGCGATGCGGCAGGCGCATCAACGACGCGGGGGATAAACGAGCGCGCGCGGTCTGGACGATCGAGTGGCGCTCAGTTAAGTTCCGTGACCGTGAGCGACGATCTCGAACGGGCGGCGTTGCGCGCCGCGCGCGCCGCCGGCCGCATTCATCTCAAGCGCGCGCAGCACATCAGCATCTCGCGCAAGGCGGCCAACCCGATCGACCTGGTGACCGAGGCCGACCACGAAGCCGAAGCCGCGGTGCTCGGCATCCTGCAGCGCGCGTTCCCCGCCCATGCGATGCTGGCCGAGGAGAGCGGCGCGAGTTTTCAGGGCAGCGAGCATCGCTGGATAATCGATCCGCTCGACGGCACCACTAATTTCGCCCACGGCTACCCGCAGTTCTGCGTCTCGATCGCCTACGAGCGGCACGGACGCATCCAGCTCGCGGTCATCCTGGATGCGCTCAAGAAGGAATGCTTCGTGGCGCGGCGCGGCAAGGGCGCGCGCCTCAACGGCCGCCCGATCCGGGTCACCGGCACGGGCACGCTCGGCACGGCGCTGCTCGCCACCGGCTTCCCCTACGATCGCCGCGCGCGCCGGCGCTTCTACCTCTCCTTCTGGGAGGCCTTCATGATGCGCGTGCAGGGGGTGCGGCGCACGGGCTCGGCGGCGCTCGACCTCGCCTACGTGGCGTGCGGGCGCACCGACGGCTTCTGGGAGTTCGGCCTGAGGCCATGGGACGTCGCGGCCGGGGCGTTGATCGTCGAGGAGGCGGGCGGCCGGGTGACCAACATGGACGCGACGCCGCTCGAGTTGAGCCGCGGACAGATCGTGGCGAGCAACGGCGCGATCCATCGCGCGATGCTCGAGACCATCACCGAGAACTGGCCGGAGGCCGAGCGCCGTCAGCGTGAGATCGAACCCCAGGTCCGCTCAGCCTGATCGCTCCGGCCTGTCGGACCGCGGCGCGGCGGCCCTTGTTCCCTCCGTCGATCTTCATAATATACTCGTCAGTGGCCTGACGCCGGCGGCTCGTGAGGATCTAGGGTTAGCCGCAGACGTCGGGACGTAGAATTAGCCGCTATTCTTTAGGACGTAGACGACAAAAAAGGAAAGCCCCGGTAGTGAAAAGGACATCACGGAGGTCTCCGGAACCTCAAGTCCGGGTTCGACTCCCGGCCGGGGCACCATCAGACAACAATGCGGAGCATCGCGACGCTCAAGGTGGGACCGCGGCGCGATCGCGGCGCCAGAGCCAGATCAGCAGCGCCAGCGCGGGGAGCGTCACCATCGTGGTGAGCAGGAAGAAGCGGACCCAGCCGAGCTGTTCCGCCAGCACGCCGCCCGATGACGCGACCATCGTGCGCCCCACCGCCGAGAGCGACGAGAGCAGCGCGTACTGGGTCGCCGTGAAGGCCGGCGAGCACAACTCCGAGAGGTAGGCGACCAGCGCCGCACCAGCCATCGCGCCGGTCAGGTTCTCGGCCGCGACGCAGAGCGCCAGGTAGTCGAGGCGATGGCCGCCGACCGCCTGCAGCACGTAAAACAGATTGCCCGCCGATTGCAGCAGGCCGCAGATCAGCAGCGCGCGGAAGATGCCGAGGCGCGCGGTTAACACACCGCCGACCAGCGCGCCCACGATGGTCGCGACGAAGCCGACCAGCTTCGACATGGCCGCGATTTCATCCAGCGAGAAGCCGAGCGTGATGTAGAGCGGCATCGCCATCACCCCCGCCATCGCCTCGCCCAGCTTGTAGCCGAGTACGAATAACAGGATTACCGGCCACAGCGGCCGGCGCATGAAATCGACGAACGGCCCGATGACGGCCGTCGCGAGCCATTCGCGGATCGCGCGGAATCCGCTCGCTCCCGATCGGAGGCTGCTCGCCGCGGCCGGGTTGGGCTCGGGACCAAAGATGAAGACCAGCAGTCCGACGCCGAGCAGCGCGGCCATCGTGGCATAGGCGGCGAACCATCCGGCGCGCGCGGCGATTATCAGGGCGCCCGCCCCCGCCATCAGCATCCCGATCCGGTAGCCGGTCTGAATCATGCCGGCGCCCGGGCCCTGCTGTTCGGGCGTCAGCAGCTCGACCCGATAGGCGTCGATCACGATGTCCTGGCTGGCGGAAAGGAACGCGACCAGCAAGGCGAGCCCGGCCATCGCGCCGAGATGGCCCTGGGGATGGCGCGAGCCGAGCGCGAGGATCGCGGCTATCAGAGCGATCTGAATCGTGATTCCCCAGCCGCGCCGGCGGCCGGCCGGGATCGGCGGCGGGATACGATCGATCAGCGGCGACCATAGAAACTTGAGCGCATAGGGCGTCCCGACCAGCGCGAACGCGCCAATCGCGGCGCGCCGCACGCCGACGGTGGCGAGCCACGCCGACAGCGTCGAGAAGGTCAACAGCAGGGGTAATCCGCTGGCGAAGCCGAGCGGGAGAATCAGCAGCACGCGGCGATCGCAGTAGACGGCGAGCGCCGCGCGCCATCCGCCCGGCACCGGCTTATCGACGACGCGAACGGGCGATGGATCGGGGCCAGGCATCGAGCGTTTGTATCGCGCGCGGCAACTTCGATAAAGGCTGTTAGGTTGCGGGGCCCTGGCGAACCATCGATGTCTCCCGATTCTGCCGAGAGCCGCGCCAGCTTCGAGACGCTGATTCCCGCGCGTCTTGATCGCCTGCCGTGGGTGCGATTCCACTGGCTGCTGGTCATCGCGCTGGGGATCACCTGGATCCTCGACGGGCTCGAAATCACGCTGATGGGCGCGGTCAGCGCCGTGCTGCAGCGGTCCGATGTGCTGGGCTTCACGGCCGCGCAGGTCGGCTTCATCAGTTCGAGTTACCTTGCCGGCGCAGTGCTGGGTTCGCTGATCTTCGGCTACCTGACCGATCGCTTTGGGCGCCGGCTGTTCTTCTTCGTCAGCCTTTCGCTTTATCTGGCCGGAGTCGGGATGACCGCATTTTCATGGAACCTGGCGAGCTTCGCCCTGTTCCGCTTCCTGACGGGGGCCGGAATCGGCGGCGAGTATGCGGCAGTTAACTCGGCGATAGACGAGCTAATCCCAGCGCGCCTGCGTGGCCGGATCGACCTGGTCGTCAACGGCAGCTTCTGGCTGGGCGCGGCCGCCGGCTCGGCGTCGACGCTCATCATCCTCGATCCGCGCTGGTTCGCGCCCAACCTCGGTTGGCGGCTGGGATTTGGAATCGGCGCCGTGATCGGTCTCGGGATCATTCCGCTTCGCCGCTTCATTCCGGAAAGTCCGCGCTGGCTCCTGACCCACGGACGACGCGAGGAGGCCGAAGCGACGGTCGACGAAATCGAGCGGATCGTCGCCGGCGAGAGCGGCGGGCGGCTCGAACCGCCGCCGGATGTGAAACCGATTCGCATCCGCGTCCGGCGTCATTTCGCGCTCGGCGAGATTCTGAAACCGCTGGTGACCGAATATCGACGGCGCTCGATACTGGCGGCGACGCTGATGATCGCGCAGGCCTTTGTCTACAACGCGATCTTCTTTACCTACGCGATGGTGCTGCATCGCTTTTACGCGGTGCCGGCCGATTCCACCGGGCTCTATCTGCTGCCGTTCGCGGCCGGGAACTTCCTCGGGCCGCTGATGCTGGGGCCGTGGTTCGACCTGATCGGGCGGCGTCAGATGATCGCCTCGACCTATGCGCTCGCCGCGCTCATCCTGATGCTGACCGGATGGATGTTCGCGCGCGGGATGCTTTCGACCGCCGCTCAGACCACGCTGTGGACAGTGATGTTCTTCTTCGCCTCGGCAGCGGCTAGTTCCGCCTACCTGACCGTAAGCGAGATCTTCCCGCTCGAGATGCGCGCGCTGGCGATTGCGATTTTCTTCTCAATCGGCACGGCAGTCGGCGGCGTCGCCGCGCCGTGGCTGTTCGGGCGGCTGATCGATACCGGGTCGAGGCTAACGCTGTTCTACGGCTATCTCGTCGCCGGCGCGCTGATGCTCGTCGCGGCGGCGGTCGAAGTCAGGTACGGCGTCGCAGCCGAGCGCCAGAGTCTCGAGGCGATAGCTGCGCCACTTTCGTCGTCCATTTGATAATCCGGCCTAACATTTGCTAATATGAGTGAGACAAGACTCAAAAGGAGTAATTCTGATGCTTAATGTCGCACTCGATGCCCTGCTTCGACGCACCTATGGGCGGGCCAGACCATGACCGAGTATGCGCTCATCCTGGCGACGATCGCGGTAGCCGCCTATCTGGCCTATCAGGGCTTGGGCACCAACATCTCGACGTTGGCGAATAACGTCGCGGGCGACTTGTAAGGCTTGCCGCAAGGCCTGTGGCGCGGATGATCGTGCCGTATGGCCGGTCAGGTTTGCGGATGACCAACCGCGGCGCGCAATCGCGCTATGCTGCGGTCGCGGCCAAGCACGGCGATGACCTCGAAGATCCCGGGGCTGACCGTGCCCCCGGTCAGGGCGACCCGCACCGGCTGCGCGAGCTGGCCGAGTTTCATCCCGTGGCGGGCCATCACACGCTCGAAGACCGCTTTGACCGCCGGCTCATCGAAATTGCCGGTGATCGATTTCAGTTCGTCCGCGAGTTCGGCCAGCACTCCCGCCGTCTCGGGTTTGAGGAACTTGGCGGCCGCCTTGGGATCGATCTCGATCTCGTCCTTCAAGTAGAAAGTTGCGAAATCGACCAGCTCGACCAGGGTCTTGGCGCGCTCCCTTAGCGTCGCGACCATCCTTTCGAGCCATGCCTCATCGCCCGGGATGGGCAAGCCGCGCTTTTCGATAAACGGGCGCACTTCGCGCGCCAGTTGAGCCAGCGGCCGCTCCTTCAGGTAATGAAAATTGAGCCATAGAAGCTTTTCGGCATTGAAGATGCCGGCGGATTTTCCGCAGGCGTCGAAATCGAAGTACGCCATCAGCTCCTCGCGCGAGAAAATCTCCTGGTCGCCATGCGACCATCCGAGCCGCGCGAGATAGTTAAGCAACGCCTCGGGCACGTAGCCCGCCTCGCGATAAGCGAACACCGAGGTCGCGCCGTGCCGCTTGGAAAGCTTGGCGCCGTCCGGCCCCATGACCATCGGCAGATGCGCGTAGGCGGGCGGCGTCAGTCCGAGGGCGTAAAAAATCTGCATCTGGCGGGGCGTGTTCGGCAGATGGTCGTCGCCGCGCACGACGTGCGAGATATGAAAGTCGGCGTCGTCGAGCACGGTCGCAAAGTTGTAGGTCGGCACGCCGTCGGAGCGAAAGATTATCAGGTCGTCCAGTTCCCCATTATCGAACACCGCGCGGCCTTTGATCAGGTCCGCGACCACCGTCTCGCCCTCGTGCGGCGAGCGAAAGCGGATCGTATAGTTGCGGCCGGCCTTAACGTCCGGCAGCTCGAGGTCGGGCGCGAATGGCTTCTCGCGGCAGCGGCCGTCGTAGCCGGGCTTGCGATGCTCGCGCTCGGCCTGCTTGCGCATCGCGTCCAGCTCAGCGGCCGTGCAGTAGCAGGGGTAGGCCTTGCCCTCGCGAATTAGCTGGCGCGCCGCGCCGCGATAGCGATCGAAACGATTGGACTGAAAATACTCAGGGTTGGGCGGGCCTTCGTCCCAATCGATGCCGAGCCAGCGGAGGCTCTCGAGGATCTCATCGAGCGATTCCCTCGTCGATCGCTCGCGGTCGGTGTCATCGATACGCAGGACGAACACGCCCCGGTTGTGCCGAGCGAAGAGCCATGCGAACAGGCCCGAGCGGACGTTGCCGATATGGAGCGCGCCGGTCGGGCTCGGCGCATAGCGGGTGCGAACCGTCACTCGCTACTCCCACTCGATCGTGGCGGGCGGCTTCGAGGTGATGTCGTAGACGACGCGGTTGACGCCGCGGACCTCGTTGGTGATGCGGCTGGAGAGGCGCGCCAGGAAGCCGGGTTCGAGCCGCGCCCAGTCCGCGGTCATCCCGTCGGAGGACTCCACCGCGCGGATTGCGATCACGCTTTCGTAGCTCCGCCCGTCGCCCATCACGCCGACCGTCTTGAGCGGCAACAGCACCGCGAAGGCCTGCCACAGCGGCTCCTCGCGGCGCGCCGACGCAAACTCGTCCATCACAACCGCGTCGGCCCGGCGCAGCAGTTCCAGGCGCTCGCGAGTCACCTCGCCAACGATCCGGACCGCGAGCCCGGGACCTGGAAACGGCTCGCGATCGACGATTCCGGCATCGAGCCCCAGTTCGCGGCCGAGCTTGCGCACCTCGTCCTTGAACAACTCGCGCAGCGGCTCGATCAACTCCAGGCGCATCCGCTCGGGCAATCCGCCGACATTATGATGGCTCTTGATGGTCGCCGAGGGGCCCTTGAACGAGATCGATTCGATCACGTCCGGGTAGAGCGTCCCCTGCCCCAAAAATCGCGCGCCGCCGAGCGCCGCCGCCTCGCGCTCGAACACCTCGATGAAGGTATGGCCGATGATGCGCCGCTTCTGTTCGGGATCGAGCACGCCCTCGAGGCGGCGTACAAATAGCTCCGCGGCGTCAGCGATGCGCAGTTCTACTCCGATCGTCTTGGCAAAATGCTGCTCCATCCGCTCGCGTTCGCCGGCGCGCAGCAGCCCGGTATCGACGAAGACGCATTTCAGGCGCTCGTGGAGAGCGCGATGGATCAGCGCGGCAGCGACCGACGAATCGACCCCGCCCGAGAGTCCCATCACGATCTGGTCGCGCGCGCTGACGCGGGCGCGAATCTCGGCGACCTTGGTCTCGATGAAGTTCGCCATCGTCCAGTTGCCCGGCTCGCCGCAGATATCGATCGCGAAGTTACGAATCACCCGCGCGCCGATCGGCGTATGCGCAACCTCGGGATGGAACTGGATGCCGCGCAGCCGCCCGTCGCGGCTGCGTACGGCGGCGTACGGCGAATTGTCGCTGTGCGCAATCGCGACCAGCGCCTCGGGCAGCCGCTCCACCCGATCACCGTGGCTCATCCAGACCCGATGCTTGCGGCCGTCGAGCCCTTCGAACAGCGGGTCGACCAGGTCGATCTCCAGCGTCGCGGGCCCGTACTCGCGCGCCCGCGCGCCGGCGCTGTGGGCGCCGAGCCGCTGCGCGATGACATACAGGCCGTAACAGATTCCGAGCACCGGGCAGCCGAGCTCGAGCACCTCGGGCGCCAAATCGGGCGCGCCGCTCTCGTAGAGGCTCGCCGGTCCGCCCGAGAGGATTATCCCGCTCGGTTTGAGCGCGCGGATTTTGTCGATCGCCAGGTCATAGGGATGGATCTCGCAGTAGACGTGCGCCTCGCGTACCCGCCGCGCGATCAACTGCGTATACTGGCTGCCGAAATCGAGGATTAAGATCACCGCGGAATCGTCCTGTTCCGATCAATATAGCGGAGGACGATGCGGGGCGCGAAGCTGACGGGCCGGCGAAGCGAGCTGGTTGTCCTCAGGCTACGCCGAGGCGGCCGGCGGCCCCTTAGCGCCCGGCTCCGGCGCGGCCGGGCTTGCGGCCGCCCCGACGTATCCCGGCCTGCGCGCGAGCATCGGAGCGCGCCCCACTCGCCCGCCTGAACTCCAGGATGAGCGGCGTGCCGTTCAATTCAAGCGCGGCGCGAAAACGGGCCTCGAGGAAGCGGACGTAATGCGCGGGGATGTCGCGCTCGAGGTTGCAGAAAAACACCAGCCGTGGCGGCGCGCTCGCCACCTGCGTGACATACATCAGCTTGAGCCGCTTGCGATCGACCAGCGGCGGATCCATCGCTTCCAGCGCGGCGGCCAAAATCCGGTTCAACAGCGCCGTCTGGAACGTGGCGCGCCAGGCGCGTCCGACGGCGAGCGCCGCCGGCAGAATCTGATCGACGCCATCGCCGGTCAGCGCGGAGGCGAAGACCATCGGCGCGAACGCCAGGAACGGAAAATTCGCTTCCGCGTCACGCCTGAAGGCGGCGATTTTGCGGCCGCGCCGCGCCGCCACGTCCCATTTGTTGCACACCAGAACCAGGCCACGTCCGTAATTCGCGACCATCCGCGCCAGCCGCGCATCCTGATCCCTGATGCCTTCGGTCGCGTCGATCACGAGTATCAGCACCCCGGCACGCTTGATCGATCCGAGCGCCTGGCCGACGGCCAGCCCCTCGAGCTCGCCGGCGACACGGGTGCGGCGCCGGATGCCGGCCGTATCGACCAGGATCACGTTCTGATCGTTTACGGCGAGCGGCACGTCGACCGTGTCGCGCGTTGTGCCGGGAGCCTCGCCGACGATCGAGCGCTCGTAGCCGGCCAGGCGGTTCAGGAGTGAAGACTTGCCGACGTTCGGCCGCCCGATGAGCGCGATACGGAGATCGGGGGCGGGCGCCGGTTCGACAGGTTTTGCCCCCGGCAGCCGGCGCGCGATCGCTTCGAGCATCTCGCCGACGCCCGGGCCGTGAGCCGCCGAAACAAAGCATAGCTCGGGCGCAAGCGTATAGAACTCCGCACCGGCCGTCTCCTGTCCCGGGCGGTCGATCTTGTTGACCACCGCAACCACCTCGCGCCCGGTGGCGCGCACCAAATCAAAGGCCTCGCGGTCGGCAGCCGCCAGTCCGGCGCGGCCGTCGAAGACAAAGACGATCAGGTCGGAAATGGCGGCAGCCGAAAGCGCGCGCTCCACGACCTGTTCGGTCAATGGCTCGTGACCGCCGAGTTCGAGGCCGCCGCTGTCGACCAGGATGAATTCGCGCCCATCGTAGGCGACGCGCGCGACGTTCAGATCGCGCGTGGTCCCGGCGACCGCGCTCACGATCGCGCGATGGCCGCCCGCGATGCGATTGAAGAGCGTCGACTTACCGGCGTTGGTGCGCCCGACGATGGTGACGATCGGCAATCCTTCGCCGCCCAGCCGCAGCATCGCGCCCGGCCCGCTTCCCGCCTCGCGCTCGCGCCGGCGCGTCATAGCCCCAGCTCGGCGAGCTTGCGCGGATTGCGCGTCCAGTCCTTCTCGACCTTGACGATCAGTTCGAGAAAGACCTGGGTGCCGAGCAGCGTCTCGATCCCGCGGCGCGCCGCCGTTCCGATCTGTTTGAGTCTGCGCCCGCCCGCCCCGATCATCATGCCCTTGTGCGAATCGCGCTCGACGATTACGAGCGCAGCGATGCGGACCAGCGGGCGCTCCGGTTCGGCGATGAACTGCTCCACTTGCACGGCGGTCGAGAACGGGATCTCCTCGCGCATCGCGAGAAAAATCTGCTCGCGAATCAGTTCTTCAACCAGCGCGCGCTCAGTCTGGTCGGTGTACTCGTCGGCGGGCATCAGCGGCGGCCCAATGGGCAGCATCCGCTTGATGGTCCGAATCAGGTCGTCGAGATTCTCGCCGGTGAGCGCGCTGACCGGAACGATTTCGACGCCGGGAACCAGCGCCTGACATTCCTCGATCAGCGGCAGGAGCTGATTACGCCCCATCAGATCGATCTTGTTGATCGCGACGATCTTCGCGGCGCGCAGCGCGCCGAGTTCGCCGAGAAACGCGCGGTCGCCGGTCTTCAAGCGCGCGGCCGCCTCGATCACGCCGACCGCCACCTCGCCCTCGCCGAGTGCGCGGCGCGCCGCCGTGACCATCCGCTGGTTCAAGAGCCGGCGCGCCTGATGGATTCCAGGCATGTCGATCAGGATAAGCTGCGCATCGGGATCGTGGCGAATTCCGACGATTCGCCGGCGCGTGGTCTGCGGCAGCGGCGTCACGATCGCGACCTTGTGGCCGACGATTCGATTGAGCAGCGTCGATTTTCCGACGTTGGTGCGCCCGCCGAGCGCGACGAAGCCGGTGCGGAACTGCTCAGCGCTGCTCACGGCGCTCCTTGGCAATCCAATCGAGCGCGGCCCGCGCGGCGGCCTGCTCGCTCTGCTTCTTACTGGCGCCCTCGCCGACGCCGAGGTCGCGCCCGGCGATCCGAATTTTGGTCGTGAAATGCTTGGCGTGGTCAGGGCCGCGGGTCGCGACCAGCTCATAGACCGGCTGGCTGCGGAAGCGTCGATAAGCGGCCTCCTGCAGCTCGGTCTTGTAGTCGCGCTCAGCCGCCGAACCGCCCAGGTCGTCCGCGATCAGGATTTCGACCGCGCGCTGCGCGGGCTCGAGCCCGCCGTCAGAGTAGATCGCGCCGATCAGCGCCTCGAGCGCGGCGGCCAGGATCGACGGCTTCTCGCGGCCTCCGCTCTTTTCTTCGCCCTTGCCGAGCCGCAGGTACTTGCCGACCCCGATCTCCTGCGCCTTCAAGGCGAGCGTGCGGCCATTGACGATCGAAGCGCGCTGCTTGGAGAGCTGCCCCTCCTTGGCTTCCGGAAAGCGGCGCATCAGCAGATCCGCGATCGCGAGATCGAGCACCGCGTCGCCGAGGAATTCCAGCCGCTCGTAATGCGGCTCGTTCGGATCCACGGCGCTGGGATGGGTCAGCGCGGCATTGAGCAGGCCGGGATGCTCGAAGTGGTAGCCCAAGGCGTGTTCGAGACTGGTCCGAGCGTGCTCAAAACCCGCCGGCCGCGCGCGCTGGCGGTTGCCCAACAATCTCGCCAACCAGAGTCGCGCCCTCGACATGGGATGCCTGGAATTCGACCTCATGATTTCTCAGCTCGTCCCTGCCCACCGCTACGACGCGGAGATAATTGCGGCTGAGGCCCGTAAGCCGCCCATCGGCGGCCCGCTCCTCGAGCAGCACCTGAAGCCGCGCAGCGCTGAAGCGCCGCGCGAAAGCGCCGCGCTTGTGCTCACCCAATTCGCGCAGCGCCTGCGCCCGCCGCTGGATTTCGCCGGGCGCCACGCGCCCGTCGAGTTTGGCCGCCGTCGTACCGGCGCGCACCGAGTACGGGAAGACATGGAAATAAGCCAGCGGCAAGCCTTCCACAAACTTGAAGTAACGCCTGAACTCATCCTGGGTCTCGCCGGGAAAGCCGACGATCAGATCGGTGCCGATCGCCGTGTCCGGAATCGCCCCGAGCAACCGCTCGACCAGCGCGCGATAAAAGCCAGTGTCGTAGCGCCGCCGCATCCGCACCAGCGTCCGATCCTCGCCCGCCTGGAGCGGCAGATGAAGATGCGGGCAGAAGATGTCGCTCGCGGCGAGAATCCCGATGATCTGATCGCTCAGCTCCTCTGGATCGAGCGAGCTCAGCCGCACCCGCCGAATCGGCGAGCGCTCGGCTATCATCTCGAGCAGCGCGGCGAGCGACGTTGCTGGGGCAAGGTCCTTGCCGTAGCCCCCCAGATGAACCCCCGAGAGCACGACCTCCTTGAAGCCGCGGGCGGCAAGCGCGTCGATCGCGGCCATCACGCGGCGCGGTTCGACGCTGCGCGAGAGGCCGCGCGCGGTCGGCACGATACAGAAAGTACAGAACTGATCGCAGCCCTCCTGCAGCTTCAGAAAGGCGCGGGTGCGGCCGGCGGGGGTCACCGCGGCCAGCTCGATCGGCGCGCGCACCTTGCGTAGATTCGAGACCATCACGCGCTCGCCGCCGCCTTCGAGAATCGCGCGCTCGAGGTCGTCGGGGCGGCCTAGTCCAATCACCGCGTCGACTTCCGCCGCGCTCGCAAGCCGCGCCGGATTGGCCTGCGCCAGGCATCCGGTCATGACGACGCGGGCCTTCGGATTGAGTCGGCGGGCCCGTCGCGCCAGCCGTAGGCTCTCGACATCGGCGCGATCGGTCACGGTGCAGGTGTTGATCACGTAGACCTCGGCAGCCTCATCGAAATCGGCGCGCTCGACCCCGCGCGCGGCCAGCCGCGCCTCGATCACCGCCGAGTCGTACTGATTGACCTTGCAGCCGAGCGTTGCGATCGCGACCCGCATCCGTCAACCCTAGAGCGCCCGTTCGATAAAGCCGCCGCCCAGCATCTCGTCGCGGCGATAGAAGACGCAGGCCTGGCCCGGACTCACGGCCGGGCCCGCGGCGTTGAACCGGACCTCGGCCCGGTCAGCAGCGAGCATCGTGAGCGTCGCATCGAGCGCCGGATGGCGGTAGCGGATTTTCGCTTCGATCGGAATCGAACCGCCGATCATCATGTCGGGCGAAACCAAGCGCACGTCGGAGGCGACCAGCCCGCGTGACGCGAGCGCCTCGCGCGGCGCGACGACCACTTCCGAACTCGCCGCCCGCAGCTCCCGCACATAGAACGGAGCACTGGCCGCGATTCCGAGGCCGCGCCGCTGTCCGACGGTGAAGTGATGAATCCCGCGATGCCGGCCGAGCGGGCGGCCGGCGTCATCGACCACGTTGCCGGCGCGCGGCGAGACCGGGCCGGCCGCCCGCTCGACGAAGCGCGCGTAATCGCCGTCGGGGACGAAACAGATCTCCTGGCTCTCGGCCTTGTCGGCGTTGCGCAGCCCCAGGCGGCGCGCATAATCGCGCACCTCGCGCTTGGTCATCGCGCCGAGCGGAAAGAGCGTCCGCTCGAGCTCGGCTTGGCCGAGCGTAAAGAGGAAGTAGGACTGATCTTTGGCGAGGTCGCGCGCGCGTGCGAGGCCGAAACGGCCCTCGGCAGTCCGTACAATTCGGGCGTAATGGCCGGTCGCGACGAACGCAGCATCGATGGCTCGCGCACGCTCCCAGAGCCGGTCGAACTTGATCTCAAGGTTGCATCGCACGCACGGATTCGGAGTTCTTCCGGCGAGATATTCGGTAACGAAGTTGTCAATCACGCGATGCGCGAAGTCGGCGCGCAAATCGACCACGTAAAACGGAAAGTCCAGACGCTCCGCCACCCGCCGCGCATCCTCGAAGTCATCGTGCGAGCAGCAGGTTGATCGCCGCCGCGCGATAGAGCCGGCGGACTCCGGTGCGAGCCGCATCGCGATCCCGACCACGTCGTAGCCCTGCTCGCGGAGTAGCGCCGCCGCAACCGAGCTGTCGACCCCGCCCGACATCGCCACCAGCGCCCGCGCGCTCATCTGGATGCCTCCGCGATCGGCGCGCGGCGTGCGGGCTCCGCGTTCGCGACCCGCCGCCAGACGCGCGCGATGATCTCGGCGGCGCGATCGATCTCCGCAGCCGTGGTCGACCAGCCCAAGCTCAGCCTGAGCGAACTGCGCGCCTCCGCCTCGGTGCGGCCCATCGCGAGCAGCACATGCGACGGTTCGACGGAGCCGGCGGCGCACGCCGAACCCATCGAGACCTCAACCCCTTCCAGGTCGAGCGCCAGCAGCAGGCTCTCGCCGAGCACGCCGGGGAACGTGAGGCCGAGCGTACTGGGAAGGCGATCGTGGCGCGGACCGTTGAGGATCAGGCCCGGAACCATTTCGAACAGGCGCGCGAGTAATCGCTCGCTGAGACCGGCGACCCTCGCCGACTCGTCGGCAAGCGTCTGCGCCACGGTTTCAGCCGCGATGCCGAAGCCGATCGCTCCCGCGAGATTCGGTGTGCCAGCGCGCAGGCCGCGTTCCTGCGGACCGCCCAGAATTGATGACGCGAGGCAGGCCGCGTCGCGGACATAGAGCGCACCGATGCCAGCCGGTCCGCCGAGCTTGTGCGCGCTGAGCGTCATAAGATCGCAGCCGAGCGTCGCGACGGAGAGCGGGATGCGGCCCAGCGCCTGCGCAGCATCGATGTGGAACATCGCGCCGCAGTTTCTGATCGCGTCAGCGAGCGGCGCCAGCTCCTGCAGCGCGCCGGTCTCGGCGTTGGCAACTCCGAGCGTGACCAACGCGGTGCGATTATCGATCGCTTCGAGAGCGCCGCCCGGGATGATTCGCCCGTCGCGATCGACCGGCAGCATCACGACCTCGAAGCCGCGCTCTTTGAGGGCGTTGAGCGGTTCGATGACCGAAGAGTGCTCCACGGCAGAACTGACGATCTTCCTGCGGGCCGGAGTAGCCGCCGCCGTTCCGAAGATTGCCAGATTGTTCGCCTCGGTCCCGCCGCTGGTGAAGACTATGTCGCGCGGGTCGGCGCTGATCAGCGCCGCGATATGCTCACGAGCTGCCTCGAGCGCGCGCCGGGCGCGCTGGCCTGAGCGATGAATCGACGCGGGATTACCCGCCAGCTCGGTCAGGTCGCCGTATGCTTCGCGCACCTCGGGCCGCAGCGGCGAGGAGGCGTTATGGTCGAGATAAATGCGCATCACGCTTGGGATTTCGCGGTCAATAACTTAGCCTACCCGATCCCGCAGAAAAAGGCGGCGGCGCGGGCCGGAAATCGAATGGGTCAGCGTGGTTTGCCAGCGGCGCGCGGCTGATTGGGTGGTTCGGAGCCGGTCGCCTGTTCGAGGCAATCCTGGCGTTCTTCGAGCTCCCGGATCCGCACCGTCAGCTCGTTGAGCTTTTCTACCATCGTGTTCATCGCGCGCGCGACCGGGTCCGGCAGCCGTCCATGCTCGAGTTCCATCACGTCGTGGCGCGCGCTCTCACCCTCGATCACCTTGCCGGGGATCCCCACGATCGTCGAGTAGGCGGGCGCCGACGAGATCACCACCGCGCCCGCGCCGATCCGGCTACCGCGTCCGATGCGCACTGGGCCGATCACGGTCGCGCCGGCGCTGATCAACACGTGGTCCTCGATCGTCGGATGGCGTTTCTCCTTGCTATGGCTGGTGCCGCCGAGCGTGACGCCCTGGTAGATCAGCACATCGTCGCCGATCTCGGTGGTCTCGCCGATCACGACGCCCATGCCATGGTCGATAAACAGGCGCCGCCCGAGACGCGCGCCCGGATGAATCTCGATACCGGTGAGGAACCGGCTGAGTTCGCTAACGATCCGCCCGAGTAGCTTCAGATGCCGCTCCCAGAGCCAATGCGCGAAGCGATGCTGCCAGATTGCGTGGACCCCGGGATAGGTCAGGACCACCTCGAGCACGGTGCGCGCGGCGGGATCGTGGCGGAAGACCGCGTCGATATCTTCGTGCATACGGCTGAGGATACCCATCGATCCTCCGTTCAATCGGCGCGCGCCGTTGAAGCCGCGGGCCGCTCCGCGCCCGGCGCTGGACCGGCGCCGTTGCGATTGGCCTGCGGCCGGATGCGCGGCCTGACGCCATCCTTATGCAGCTTGTATTCGACCGAATCGACCAGCGCCTGCCAGCTCGCCTCGATCACGTTGCTCGACACGCCGACGGTGCCCCAGTTGCGCCGGCCATCGTTGGATTCGATCAGCACGCGGACCCGCGAGCCGGTGCCATGGCCGGTATCGAGCACGCGGACTTTGTAATCAATTAGCTGCATCGCTTCGAGTGAAGGATAGTACGGCACCAGCGACTGGCGCAGCGCCGCGTCGAGCGCGTGGACGGGGCCGTTGCCGATCGCGGAGTTGCGCGTTCGGCGGCCATCGGGTCCCTCGATTACGACCACCGCCTCGCTGAACGGCGCCTGGTCCGCATGCCACTTGTCGTCGAAGACGCGGAAGCTGACGAAGCGGAAATACTCGCGCGTGAGTCCCAGCGTGCGCAGCATCACCAGCTCGAAGGACGCGTCCGCGCCGTCGAAGACGTAGCCGAGTCCTTCCAGGCGCTTGAGCTCGTCGAGCAGCAGTCCGATCTTTTCGTGGCTCGGCTCGACCCGCAATCCGAACTCGCGCGCCTTGTAGAGAATGTTGGCGCGTCCCGAGAGCTCGGAGAGCACCACCCGCCGATCGTTGCCGACTACCGAGGGATCCATATGCTCGTAGGTACGGGCGTTGCGCTGGATGCCGGAGACGTGCAGACCGGCCTTGTGCGTGAAAGCGCTGCGGCCGACGTAGGGCTGGCGGGCAACCGGCGTGACGTTGGCCAGCTCATAGACCAGCCGCGAAACGTCCTCTAGCGACTTGAGCCGCTTCGCCGGCACGCATTGATAGCCGAGCTTGAGCTGCAGATTGGGGATGATCGAAACCAGGTTGGCGTTGCCGCAGCGCTCACCCAGCCCGTTGATTGTGCCCTGCACCTGGGTCGCGCCGGCTTCGACCGCGGCGATCGTGTTGGCGACCGCCACTTCAGAATCGTTATGACAATGGATGCCGAGCTCGCAGCCGACCGCGGCGCGCGCCGCCTTGACCCCGGCCACCACCTCCTCCGGCAGGCGTCCGCCGTTGGTATCGCAGAGCGCGATGGTGTCGACGCCCGCGCTGTCGGCGGCCTTTAGACAGGCAATCGCGAACGCGGGATTCGCCGCGAAGCCGTCGAAGAAATGCTCGGCGTCGAAAATCATCTCGTCGAGATGGCGCTTCAGGTAAGCGATCGTATCGTGGAGAATTTCGAGGTTGGCGTCGAGCGAGATGCGCAGCGCCTCGCGCACGTGCAGGTCCCAGGTCTTGCCGACCACGGTGCCGACCGCCGTGCCGGCCCGCAGGATAAGCTGCAGATTCTTGTCGGCCGAGGCGCGGACTCCCGCGCGGCGCGTCGAGCCGAAAGCGACGATCTTCGCGTGATGGATCCGGACGCGCTTGATCTCCTTGAAGAACGCGGCGTCGCGTTCGTTGGAGCCCGGCCATCCGCCCTCGATGTAATCGATGCCGAGCTCATCGAGCCGCGCGGCGATCGTCACCTTGTCCTCGACCGTGAGCGAAACGTCCTCGGACTGGCAGCCGTCGCGGAGCGTCGTGTCGTAGATGCGAATCTTGCGCGCACGGGCCATGGGTCAGAGCGTCTCCGGTCCGGCGTTGTTCTGATCATCGCTCAAAAAGGCGTCGTGCAGCGCGCGCATCGCCAGCTCCCCGTACTTGGCGTTGACCACTATCGAAACCTTGATCTCCGAGGTCGCGATCATCTCGATATTCACGCGCTCGTCGGCCAGCACCCTGAACATCTTCGCCGCCACGCCGGCATGCGAGCGCATCCCGATGCCGACTACCGAGACCTTGGCTACCTGTTCCTCGTGACGCACGCCGCGGGCGCCGACCTCGCTTGTCAGAGCGCGCACCAGCTCGAGCGCGCGGCTGAGATCTGAGCGTCCGACGGTGAAGGTCACGTCGGTGCGGCCGTCGGCGCTGGCGTTCTGGATGATCATATCAACCACGATGCCGGCCTCGGCAATCGGTCCGAAGATACGCGCCGCCAGGCCGGGCCGATCCTCAACCCCGGCAATCGTCAGCTTGCTCTGATTCTGGTCGAGCGCGACACCCGACACCAGCACGTTTTCCATGCTTCGATCCTCCTGGCCGACCCAGGTGCCTTCGAGCTCGTCGTCGAAACTTGAACGCACCACCAGCGGAACATTGTAGCGGCGCGCGAGCTCGACCGAGCGCAGCTGCAACACCTTCGCGCCCAGCCCCGCCATCTCGAGCATCTCGTCGTACGAGACGCGCTTGAGCTTGCGCGCGCGCGGACAGATGTTCGGATCCGCGGTGTAGACCCCATCGACGTCCGTGTAGATTTCGCATGCCGAGGCCTTGAGCGCCGCCGCCATCGCCACCGCCGTCAAATCCGATGCGCCGCGCCCGAGCGTGGTCACGTCGCCGTGCTCATCGACGCCCTGGTAGCCCGCGATGATCACCACGCGCTGGCTGCGCAGCGCATCGAACACCCGCCGGCATTCGATACCCTTGATGCGGGCGCGGCCGTGATGGGCGTCGGTATGGACGGGTAGTTGATGGGCGAGCAGCGACACCGCGGGGCATCCGATCGCGCCAAGCCGGATCGCGAGCAGCGCCGACGACACCTGCTCGCCGGACGCGACCAGCACGTCGGTCTCGCGCGCATCGGGCGCCTCGCAAAGCTCCCCCGCCAGGCCGAACAGCCGATTGGTCTCACCGGCCATCGCGGAGACCACGACCACGATGTCATCGCCGGCCGCACGGGCGCGCGCGACGTGGTCGGCGACCTTCTTGATGCGATCGATCGAGCCAACCGACGTGCCGCCAAATTTCTTGACGACCAAAGCCATCCTGCCTCAAAACCCGCCGCATGCGGGTTGAATTTGTAATTATGAGCGCAAGCCGGGGCCTAAACCAGAGCCCCCGGAACGGCGGCACGGTTCAGAACCGGCGCCCGAACGGTCATCGGAAGCGTGATTCGAGTTCCTCGATCAGCGCCCGATAACGATCGCTTGTGGCGCTCAGTTCTATCCGGCGCGCGTTGGCGCCGGCGTAACCAATCTGGATGGCGAGATAATCGAGCTCTGGAGCCTCGCGCAGCCGCTCGAACCATTCGACCGCGGCGACGCCATCCGAAAAAAGATATTCGCGCAGCCCGAGGTCATCGAGACGCGCCTGCTCCAGACGATAGAGATCGATATGGTAGAGCAGCAGCCGGCCGCGATGCTCCTGGATCGTCGTGAAGGTCGGGCTCAGGACCTTATCTTCATCCACACCGAGCCCGCGTGCGAGCCCTTTGACGAAGCAGGTCTTGCCGGCGCCGAGGTCGCCTGTCAGGCCGAGGATTTCGCCGCCCGTGAGCAGCGTGGCGAGCCGTCTTCCCCAGGCCCGGGTCGCGCGCGCCGAGCGGCTTTCGATCGCGAAGCGAGTCATGGTTGAAGCGGCGAGGGACCGTGCGTGCAATTGTAGCGGAAATCAGGCGCGGAGCGCGGCGAGCGCCGCCGGCAGCTCGTCGATTACGTCGCCCGCCAGGTATCCGACCGGCGCGCGGTGGGCGGCCAGGCGATCGGCCGCAAAGCCGTGGAGAAAGACCCCAAGCTTGAGCGCATCGAACAGATGAAAGCCCTGCCCTATCAGCGTCCCGAGCATCCCCGACAATGCGTCGCCCATTCCCGCCGTCGCCATCCCGGGATTGCCGCTCGAATTGATGCAGAGGTCGCCGCCCGGGTTGACGATTACCGAGCGATTCCCCTTGAGCAACACCTGGGCTCCCGTAAGCTCTGCAAGCCGGCGCGCGCTGGAGATTCGGTCCGCGTTCACCTCCGCGATCGAGCATCCCAGCAGGCGCGCCATCTCGCCGGGATGCGGCGTCAGGATGACGGCTCGCGATGAGCTCCTGAGCCGCGCCGCTCCGAGTCCCGCGAGCACGTTCAATCCGTCGGCATCGAGCACCATCGGCAGCGACGCTCGATCAGGATTGTCGGCCAGCCATTCGATCAAGGCCCGCGTCCCGTGAGTCACGCCGATTCCTGGACCGACCACGAGCGCGGTGACGCCGGCGGCGAGCGCGGCGATCCGATCGATCGTGCGCGCGCCATCGAAATGGCCGTTGAAGTCGGGCATCGGCTCGGTCATCAGCTCGGCCTGCCCGGCAGCGACAATCGCCGCCACCGACTCGGGAGTCGCGGCGGTCACGAGCCCGGCGCCCATCCTGAGCGCCGCGCGCGATGCCAGCAGTGCGGCGCCGGCCTTGCCGCGGCTGCCCGCGACGATCAGCGGATGGCCGTAAGTACCTTTGTGTGAATTCGCGATCCGCGGCTTGACCAGCGGCGCGACGTCGGCCGCTTCCAGAAAGCATCCCGTCGCGCCGAGCTCGTCGAAAGCGGCGGGCGCGAAGCCAATATCGGCCAGCTCAAGCGCGCCGCAGCATCCGGCACCCGGATAGGAGACGTGACCGAATTTGGCCGCGCCAAAGCTTACGGTCAGATCGGCCGCGACCGCCGCACCCATGATCGCGCCCGTATCGGCGTTCACGCCCGATGCGATATCGACCGCTATCACAGCCGCCGCGGCACGGTTGATCTCCTCGACCGCGCGGCGCGTAACGCCTTTGACCTCGGCATTGAGACCGGTGCCGAAAATGGCATCGATTATCACGCCATCGGCGCCGGAGAATGCGCCGTCAACGGTCTCTTCCGTTGCCGCCTCGAGCACGTGGCCTTTGCGAAGCCACTCCTCATGGGCGCGCCGCGCATCGCCGCGAAGCTCGTCGCCGCGGCCGAGCAGGATGACGCGGACCGTTGCGCCGCGCTCGCTCAGGCGGCGCGCGGCGACCAGCCCGTCGCCGCCGTTATTTCCGCGACCGGCGACGACCACGACGCCGGCGCGAATCCGCTCCGGCCATCGGCGCGCTGCCGCATCGGCCACCGCCTCACCCGCGCGCGTCATCAGCGAGTACGAGGCGATTCCATAGCGCTGCTGGCTTAGGCGATCGAGCTCGTGGCTCTGCGCGGCGGTCAGAAGTTTCATCGGGAGCCCGGGCGGCGGCGCTGAGGCGTGCGAGGACGCGGCCGCGGCACAATCGAGAGATCCGGATCAGCGAGCGTAGCCTTCATCTCACGCACCGCGCGCGCCATCCCGACCATCACGGCCCGCGCCACGATCGCATGGCCGATATGCAGCCATTGGAGGCCGGGCATCGCCGCGACCGGACCGACGTTGCGATAATTCAGGCCGTGGCCCGCGTTGCACTTGAGCTTGAGCGCCCGCGCGGCGTTGACAGCCGCGCCAAGCTTCTCGAGCTCGCCCATCGCCGCTGTGCCGAGCCGCGCATCCGGGCCGCCGTCGGCGCCAAGCAGGTCTGCGTCGGCCAGATTGGCGTAACTGCCGGTGTGGAGTTCGACGAAATCGGCGCCCAGAGCGGCGGCGGCAACCAACTGATGCTGCTCGGGATCGATGAAGAGGCTGACCCCGATGCGTGCGTCCTTGAGCCGGCGCACCAGGGGCGTCAACCGATCGGCAAGCCCGTCGGCGTCGAGGCCGCCCTCGGTGGTGAGCTCGGCGCGGCGCTCCGGCACCATGCAGACCTCGTCGGGCCGAATGCGCACCGCCAACTCGACCATCTGATCGATCGGCGCCAACTCCTGATTAAGATGGACGCGAAGTTCGCTGCGCAGGCGAAAAAGATCGTAATCCTGGATGTGGCGGCGGTCTTCGCGCAGATGGACCGTGATCGCATCGGCGCCGGCGCGCTCCGCCAGCCGCGCCGCCTCGACCGGATCGGGATAGAGCGAGAGCCGCGCCTGCCGCACGGTGGCGACGTGATCGATGTTGACCCCCAGCCGCGCCATCGGGCTTCAGGAGCGGGCGCCAACGTGGCGCTGGATCGCGGCTCCGATCTCGCGCGCAACCGCCGCGATGGTCCCCGAGTCGTCACCCTCGACCATCACGCGCGCGACCATCTCGGTCCCGGAGTAGCGCACTAGGAGCCGTCCGCTGCCCGCCAGTCGGCGCTCGGCGTCGGCTATCAGTCCGCGTACTTCGGGCAGTCCTTCCAGCGGCATCCGTTCGCGCACGCGGACATTCTCGAGTACCTGCGGCACCCGGCGCATGACGCGCAACTCGCTGAGCGGGCGGCGCTGTTCAAGCATGTGATCGATCATCAGCAAGGCGGTCAGCAGGCCGTCGCCGGTGGTGGCATGGTCCATGAAGATGACGTGGCCGGACTGCTCGCCGCCCAGGTTGTAGCGCCCCGCGCGCATCTCGTGCGCGACCGCGGGGTCGCCGACTTCGGTGCGGAGCAATCGCACGCCGTTGGCTTTCAGAGCGCGCTCCAGACCAAAGTTACTCATTACCGTCGCGACCACCGTGTTGTCCCGCAGGCGGCCCTCGGCGGCGAACCTGCGCCCTAGGATAGCCATCACGTCGTCGCCGTCGAACAGCTCTCCGCGTTCGTCGAACAGCAGCACCCGATCGGCGTCGCCGTCGAGCGCGATGCCAAGGTCGGCCCCGCTTTCGGCGATCGTACGGCGCAGCCGTTCCGGATGCATCGCGCCGCACTCGCGGTTGATGTTCATGCCGTCGGGATCGACGCCGACCGCGGTTACTTCGGCGCCCAGCTCGTTGAGCAACTCGGGGCCGACTTTGTAGGCGGCGCCGTTGGCGCAATCGATCGCGACTTTGAGGCCGTCGAAGGTGGCGTTGCGCGGCAGGCAGTTCTTCAGGAAAACCAGGTAACGTCCTTGCGCATCGTCGATACGCGCGGCCTTGCCAATCTGCGCGGCCGGCGCGCGCTCGAGGCCGCCGGCGGCGAAGACCAGCGCCTCGATCTGCTGCTCAGTCGGATCGTCGAGCTTGAAGCCCTCGCGCGAGAAAAACTTGATGCCGTTGTCCTCGTAGGGATTGTGCGATGCTGAGATCACCACGCCGGCGTCGGCGCGCATGCTGCGCGTCAGGAACGCGATGGCCGGGGTCGGCATCGGCCCGACCAGCCATACGTCGACCCCCATCGAGCAGATGCCCGAGGCCATCGCGGTCTCCAGCATATAACCGGAGAGTCGCGTGTCCTTGCCGATCAGGATGCGGCGATGACGTCCGCCCGGCGCATGAAAGACCTGCGCGAGCGCCCGGCCCAGCCGCAGCGCGGTCTCCGGAGTGATCGGTTCAGTATTGGCGACCCCGCGTACCCCGTCGGTGCCAAACAGTCGGTTCCCCATTTTCAATCGCCGTCGCTAGCGGTAGAGCCTGAGTCTAACCTGCTGCGGTGCGTGACGCACCAATTGCATCCCGTCCGGCAGCCGAACCTGGAGCGGCACCAGATGCCACGCGCCGGGCTCGATACCGCTCGGATCGACGAACACGGCCCCGCCAAGATTCAACGCCGCCAGCTTCAGGAGCGGCCCACGGATCGTGAGGCTGGCTTCGCCGGGATCGATCCGCGAGCGATTCCCGGTCGCCAGCACCTGCACCTTGACGCCCTTGAACTCGCGATCGACGATCACCTGCTGAAGCGTAACCTTGGCCTCGACCACCTCGGTGCCGAGCTTGACCCGCGCGCCCGGGTCGAGCACGCGCACCGGCGCGTCGACGTCGCCAGTCACGCCCTGCACCGAGAGCGGTTCAGTGTCGAGATGCTTGAGCGCCGAAACGTAGCGGCTCGGACCGTTCGCTTCGATCTCCGGCGGTTTGATCTCGCGCGACGCCAGCCGGTAGCCGGTCGCCGGCTTGCCCTCCAGATCGAGCCTCACCGGCACTTCGGCGGTGACGATGCGGTCGATATCCAACACGATCTGCGACGGCACGATCCGCGTCACACTGGTTCCGCGATATTCGCTGAACATCTCTGGCGTGAGCCGGAAGGAAGCTTGCCCCGGGCCGACCCCGGTCAGATTGAGCTTGAGCGTCAGGCGGTCGGGATCGAGCAGCGAGAGCATGGTGGGCGTGCCCGCGACGGTCAGCTTGATGAACTGGGGATGGTCGTTGATTATCATCAGGCCGGCGGGCAGCGAGTTGTAACGCACCGGGACCTGGAGCGTATCCTCTTCGGAATGCTCGCCGGCGTTGACGAATATCCAGAGCGCGACCGCGAGCAACAGCGAGAGCGCGCGCAACCCCGGGTTGCGCGTCAGAAAGCGCCGCAGCCGCCCGGTCGGCGCGCGCGGGGGCTTGGCGAACTCGATCGGAATCGGTGATTTGGCCGGCGTCGCCATCGCGGATCACGACCTCAGCCGATGAAGGCGGGTGAGCAGGCGCGCGGAGTCGACCTCCTGGAGCAGGCGCCCGCGGCTCGCGATCGAAATCGTGCCGTGCTCCTCAGAGACCACGACCACCACCGCGTCATTCTCTTCGGTAAGCCCGACCGCGGCGCGATGACGGGTGCCGAGCGTCGGCGCCATGTTGGGATCGGTCGCGAGCGGCAGCAGACACCCCGCCGCCAGCACACGGTCGCCCTTGACGATCACGGCGCCGTCGTGGAGCGGCGAGCCGCGCATGAAGATGGTCTCGATCAGTTCGCGCGAGACGCGCGCGTCGATCTCGCGGCCGGTCTCGACGTACTCGCTGAGCCCCATTTCCTGCTCGATAACGATCAGCGCGCCGATGCGTCGCGCCGCGAGCCAGGTGGCCGCGGCCGTCAACTCCTCGGCGGCGCGCGCCACGTTCGGTCGGGCGGCGAAGAACGGCCCGGCGCCCATCCGCGCCAGCGCCCGCCGGATATCGGACTGAAAGATTACCACTAGGATCACGATCAACGAGCCGAGAAAATTGTTGAGCAGCCAGTTGAGCGTGAACAGTCCCAGCATCTGCGAGGCAACGAACGCCAATCCGATCAGCGCCAGGCCAACCACCATCTGGACGGTACGGGTGCCCCGAATCAAGACGATGACCCGATAGATCACGAACGCCACGATCAGGATATCGAGCGCGTCCTGCCATCTGAGCGCGGGCATGAAGCCGACGTAGTTATGCATGTCGGGTCATATGCGGATGGTTCCCGTTATCAACGCCGCCACCCGGAGCGCCGCCGCCGTCGGTCCGGGGTCGTGAACCCGCAGAATATCGGCGCCCATCATCACCGCCGTCACCTCCGCCGCCGCGATGCGCGCCGTGCGCTCGCGCTCCCCGGCGTTTGTCAGTCCCAGCCGCAGCGCCTTCCCAGAAAATCCTATCAGAACCGGACAGCCGAGCGCAGCGACCCTCGGCAGGCCGCGCATCAGGGCGAGGTTGTGCTCGGCCCGCTTGGCGAAGCCGAAGCCGGGGTCGACGATCAGGCGCGAGCGCGGAATACCCGTGGCGACCGCCCGCCTGATTCGTCTGCGCAGGTAATGGCAGACCTCGCCCACGACGTTGCGATACTCAGCCATCGTCGCCATCGTCTCCGGAAGACCTCGCATATGCGTCAGGATCACCGTCGCCCGGGCGCGCGCCGCCACGGCGGCCAGCGCGGGATCGAAGCTGAGCGCGCTGACGTCGTTAATAATCGCGGCGCCCGCGTGGAGAGCCGCCCGCGCGACCATCGCCTTGCGGGTATCGATCGAAATCGGGATGCGGATGCGCCGCGCGAGCCGCTCGATTACCGGGACGATCCGCCGTAGCTCCTCTTCGGCCGGCACCTCATGCGCGCCCGGACGGGTCGACTCGCCGCCGACATCGATGATATCGGCGCCCGCTGCGACCATCTCGATCCCATGCTCGACGGCGCGCACCGGGTCGAGGTAGCGGCCGCCGTCGCGAAACGAATCGGGCGTGACGTTCAGGACTCCCATCACGGCAGGAAAAGCGATTACCCGGCCGTCGGCGAGTTTGAGCGCGCGGCCCCGCCGGGCGATGCGCTGCACTGATGTCACGATAGTCACGATAGATTGACGAAACAGCGAGCCGGCATCTTCATGCCGTCCTCATCGGCGCGGCGCGATGCGGCACGCGGAAGACGGCTGAAGCGAGCCCTAGAACGAAGCGCGACGAGCAGGCGCCGCAATCAGGCGAGCGCCGGCTTGGGCGGCAGACCGGGGACCGGGCTCTCTTCCGCAACCGCCTTGGGCTTGTCCTTCGAGGGGCTTGCGCCAGGCAGATTCTCTCCGGTAGCGGTCGGCTCGCGGCTCGGCGGGAGTTCGCGGCCCTCCTGGAAGGCCTTGACCATCTCGGCAACCTCGCTGCCTTCGAGCACCTCTTTTTCGAGCAGGCGCTCGGCGATCGCATGCAGCAGCATCAGATGCTCCGAAAGCAGGCCGCGCGCCTTATGGTACGCCTCATCGACGACCCTGCGCACCTCGCGATCGATCTCGACCGCGGTATGTTCCGAGTAGTCCTTGTGATGCGCGATGTCGCGGCCGAGGAAGACCTGCTCCTCGCGCCGCCCGAAGGTCATCGGGCCAAGCTCCTTGCTCATCCCCCACTCGCAAACCATCTTGCGCGCGAGTTCAGTCGCCTTCTCGATATCGTCGCCCGCGCCGGTCGTCATGTGGTTGAAGATCAGCTCCTCGGCGACGCGCCCGCCGAACATCATCGTGAGGCGCGTCATGAGGTAGTCGCGCGAATAGGTATAGCGATCGTCGAGCGGCAGTTGCTGCGTCACGCCGAGCGCCATCCCGCGCGGGATGATCGTGACCTTGTGGACCGGGTCGGCGCCCGGCAGAAGCATCGCCACCAGCGCGTGGCCGCCTTCGTGATAGGCGGTGTTACGCCGCTCGGCCAGCGACATGACCATCGAGCGCCGCTCGGCGCCCATCATGACCTTGTCCTTGGCGAGCTCGAAATCGCCCATCTCGACCTTTTCCTTGTTACGCCGCGCCGCCAGCAGGGCCGCCTCGTTGACGAGATTCTCCAGGTCTGCGCCGGCGAAGCCCGGGGTCGAGCGCGCCAGCTTGTCGATCGAGACGTTTTCCGAGAGCGGGACGCGGCGCGTATGGACGCGCAGAATTCCTTCGCGCCCTCTGACGTCAGGCCGCGGCACCACCACCCGCCGATCGAAACGGCCGGGCCGCAGCAGGGCGGGATCGAGCACGTCGGGGCGATTGGTCGCGGCGACTAGGATCACGCCTTCGTTCGCTTCGAAGCCGTCCATCTCGACCAGCAACTGGTTCAGGGTCTGCTCGCGTTCGTCGTGACCGCCGCCCAGGCCTGCGCCGCGATGGCGGCCGACGGCGTCGATTTCGTCGATAAAAATGATGCACGGCGCATGCTTCTTGCCCTGCACGAACAGATCGCGCACCCGCGACGCGCCGACGCCGACAAACATCTCGACGAAATCCGAGCCCGAGATCGAGAAGAACGGCACGCCGGCCTCACCCGCAATTGCGCGGGCGAGCAGCGTCTTGCCGGTTCCCGGCGCTCCCACCAGCAGGACGCCCTTCGGGATGCGCCCGCCGAGGCGGGTGAAGCGCTTGGGATCTTTCAGGAACTGGATTATCTCTTCGAGTTCGTCCTTGGCCTCGTCGATACCCGCGACATCAGCAAATGTGACCTTATGGGTGTTTTCGGTCAGCAGCTTGGCGCGACTTTTGCCGAATGACATCGCCTTGCCGCCGCCGATCTGCATCTGGCGCATGAAAAAGATCCAGACCGCCACCAGCAGCAGGAGCGGAGCGCCCTGCACCAGCGCGAGCATCCACAACGACTCGCTTTCGGGCGGTTTCGCGGCAATCTTGATGCCCTTCTCGCGCAGCGTCTTTACCAGATCGGGATCATTGGGAGCGTAAGCCTTGAAATGCTCGCCCCCAGTCGTGACAAGATGGATGAGATTGCCCTGGATGGTGACTTCGGCGACCTGATTCTTGTCTGCCTGGTTGAGGAAATCGGAGAAGATAATCTCTGGTTCGCGGGTCTGTGGCCTGCTGAAGATATTGAAGAGCAGGAGGAACATCAGTCCCAGCACCAACCAGAGAGCAATGCTGCGTGAGAACTGGTTCATCTGGTTCGGAAGGCTAGCACGCGGTTTCAATTCCACGCAATCAGGTGCGGTTTTCAGCGCGTGCGGAAGCAGGCTTTCAAACACAGCACTTTTTGTGTCTCAGCGCTCAACAGGGCGTGCCGCGAGCGCACCATCGCTGGAATCCATACCACCCGATCATCGAGCGTGATCAAGGGGTAGCTCGCCCGCTGCGCCAGCGGGAGCTTGTGATCGATAAAGACCTCCTTGACCTTGCGACTGCCCGCCATCCCGAGCGGCGCGATACGGTCCCCCGGACGGAACGTGCGCGCGACCAACACTCCGGCCAACCGATCGGCGTCGAACAGGGCCTGGTAGAGGTTCCCGGGCACCGGCGCCGCGTCGGGCGCGATGATCGCCGACTCGAAGCGACACCCGGCCGGCTCAACCTCGGTGGGGCCGCTGCGGGCGAGTTCGACGGCGTAGGGCTCGTGGATCGTACGGATGCGCCGCTCGACCGTGAGCGTTCCGTAACTCCGCACCGCGCGCCATCCGCCGGGCAGATCGAGGTTCCCGTTGGACGGCCCTGCGCAGCACAGACGCATCAGCGCGCGCACATGGGAGCGATCGAGTCGGCGCAGCGTACCGATACGCCGCGCGATAAAGCTGCGCAGCGTCGCGGCGGCAAGCGCCGGATGAAGTTCCGCAAAGCCGGGTAGCTCCAGATGTCCGAGCGCGTTCAGGCGGACGTTCAGCTCGCGCCCCGCGGCGGCGGCGGTAAATTCGTCAGCCTCGCGTAACTCCCGCCCAAGCTCGACCAGCCGGCGCGAAAAGCCCGGCGCATACTGGCGTTCGATCGTCGGGATCAGCTCGTTGCGGACGCGATTGCGCAGATGGCGCGGCGAGCGATTCGAGCTGTCCGAGACGAACTCGGCGCCGATCGCTCCGAGATAGCCGAGCAGCTCGCGCCGCCGCAGCGTGAGGAGCGGGCGGATAATCCGCCCCGGTCCCGCTTCCGCCATCGCGGAGAGCCCCGCGATGCCCGCCCCGCGCAGCATCCGGAGCATGATGGTCTCCGCCTGGTCGTCCGCATGATGACCCAGCGCGATATGCCGCGCCCCGAGGCGGTCGGCCGCGCGATCGAGAAACGCGTAGCGCGCCTCGCGGGCGCGTTCTTCGAGATTGGCGGCATCGCTGCCCAACGCCGCGGCCTCGACTATCAGCTCGATTCCGAGCTCGCCGCAGACCCGGCGCACGAACGCCTCGTCACGATCCGACTCGGCGGCGCGCAAGCGATGGTTCAGATGGGCGGCGGCGATGCGGCGGCCTGTGCGGCGCATCGCATGCAGCAGCGCCATCGAGTCGTGCCCGCCCGAGAGCGCAACCAGGATCAGATCGTCGGGCGCGACGCCGATCCTCTGGAGCGTGCCGGATAGCGATCTTTCGATGTTTTTGATGGCAGATTCGATTCGATTTCGCTAATTTTTCGCCTAACCGGCAAAGCGGTCAAGCAGGTTCAGGATCACTTCGATGCCCGGCAGATTGACCTCCAAGTCCTCGGCCAGCGTCCGAATCAGCCGAATCCGCTCCAGCGCCCGGCGCGAGTAGAGTGGCTCGCGATTTCCATCCAGCTCCACCATCCGGGCCGGCCCGATCAGCTCCTCTTCCTCCCACAGCCGCAACTGCCACTCGCTGACGCGCGCCAGCCGGCAGAGCGCAGTCCGGCTGAGGAAGGTCGGAGGCCGCGCTTCGATTTTGCGTCCGGACGCCCTTCGCCGGGCCATCGATGCCCTCCCTTTCATCTTATGACTCCCGCTATGGCTCCCGCATCAGGTCGGCGCGCGGGTCGGGTACTTTGCGCGCCGTGCGCTTTTCGGCCAATTGCTGCATCAGGTGCCGCTCCTCATCGGTGAGATCGGTCGGCGCGAGCACCTTCAGTTCGTAGAGCAGGTCGCCGGCCGCCTGCTTGCCGCGCGCCGGGATGCCGCGGCCGCGTAGACGCATCACGCGTCCGGCCTGGCTGCCGGCGGGGATTTTCAGCGAGACCCGGCCGTCGAGGGTCGGCGCAACGATCTCCCCGCCGAGCGCCGCTTCGTAATCCCAGACCGGCAGCTCGACACGGATATCGCGGCCGGAAACCGACCAGGCCGGTTCGGGCTGCAGCCGGACGGTCAGGAAAACATCGCCGTTGAGCTCGGGCCGCGGGCCCTTGCCGCCCTGCCCTTTGAGCCGGATTCGATCGCCGTCGGTCATGCCGGGGGGGATCGTCACTTCGAGGGTGCGCCGCTGCGGGATCGTGCCGCGCCCGCCGCATCGCGGACACGGCTCGGCCGATCGGATCACGCGCATCTTCTCGCGCTTCTCCTCATGGGCGACCATGCCGGTGCCGCCGCATTGCGGGCAATCGTCCTCGGCCACCAATTCGAGCCGGCGCTTGGCGCCATGGATCGCATCGCGGAGCGAGATCGTCACTTCCGCCTCGAGGTCAGGGGCGCGCACGGCGGTTCCGCGGCCACCGGTGCCGAAATCGAAATCCGTGAAATCGGAACCGCGCCGGCCGCGCCCCCCGCTCATCGAGAAGCCGCCGCCGGCGAAGAAGCGCTCGAAGAAATCGCTGAAGCCGCCGGCGGCCTCTGCACCGCCGCCACGCGGTCCCGAGTATTGGCGGAAGATGTCGTCCTGGGAGGTGCCGCGCTCCCAATCGGCCCCGAGCTGATCGTACTTCTTGCGCTTCTCGGGATCGCCGATCACCTGGTAGGCCTCGTTGATCTGCTTGAAGCGCTGCTCGGCGCTCTTGTCGTTGGGATTGACGTCGGGATGGTACTTGCGGGCGAGCTTGCGGAAGGCGCTCTTGACCTCGGCTTCGGTAGCTTTGCGCTCGACGCCGAGGGTCTTATAGTAATCGCGAAATTCCATTCAGGCTCTCAATTCAAGATGGCCATCAATTCCGCCCGCGCAAGCGCGCTCACGAGGCCGAGCGCGTCTTTGACGGCTTCGCGATGAGCTCGGCGAGCCGGCGCTCGAGCGCCGCGACCTCGCGTTCGAGCCGGCGCTGGCGCCCCCAGATGAACAGCACGTAGACGAAGATCATGGCGAAGATAATCGTATAGGCCGCGAACAGGTAGCCGAAGTTCTCCATCGTCAGTCCCCGGCCTCCGCCAGCGCCAGTTCGAGCGTCAGGCGATTGAGGCGCGCGCGGGTCCGGAGCGTCGCGAGGCGCAGCATCAGGAGCCAGGCGAAGAGTGCCGAGAACGCGGCCATCGCGACCAGCAGCGTCGCGACCATCCGCGGGTCTTCGAGGCCATGGCCGCCCTGGCGCGTAAGGAGCACCGCGGGATGAATCGTGCGCCAGAGCCGCACCGAGACGACCACCACCGGCACGTCGAGCGCCGCGATTATGCCGAGCACCGCCGCCATCCGCGCGCTATTCGGCGTCTCCTCGGCCGCCGCGCGCAGCATCAGGTAGCCGCCGTACATCAGCCACAGCAGCAGCGTGGTGGTGAGGCGCGAATCCCAGGTCCACCAGACGCCCCAGATGGGCTTGGCCCAGATCGATCCCGTGATCAGCACCAGCGTGCAGAAGACCATCCCGGTCTCGGCGGCGGCTTGGCCGAGATCGTCCCAGACCTGGTCGCCGAGCCAGAGATAGAGCGCGCCCGAAATCGCGACGATTCCGAAGCCGGCGAACGCGACCCATGCGCACGGCACGTGGAAGTAGAAGATGCGCTGCACGAGCCCCTGCGTCGCCTCGTTGGGGACGTAGAGGAATACCATGTAGAGCGCGGCGATCATGAGGACCGCCGCCACGATTCCGAGCGTGGATGTGAATGTGCGATTCATCGCCTGATGTCCGCCCCATTCTATATGTTCCGCCCGCGATTTCTCATCCTCTCCCCCAGACTTGGGGGAGAACTAAAGAGGGGGGCCTTGTTAGCCGCGCGGATGACTGGAGCGCGGCTGGCCTGCCCTGGTTCGGAAAATTTGTGAACCGTCTGTGACTCGAACCCGGAACCCCCGACTTAAAGGGCGGGTGTTCCATTGAGCTAACGGTCCACCCTCGTGTTGTCTAGCGATACTTGTTTACTAGCAGGATGTTGAGGAACCTGGCCTGATTTGATGAGGCGGCAAGTGAGTATTGAGGTTCGGGGTCGGTTAGTTAGTTGCCCGTGGCAGATGCGGCTTAAAGGTATGAAGACCTGGTTCAGGCGCGCAGCATTCCCTTTTTCCAGCACCTTCTCGCTTGAAATCACACTGGTCATAGGAGATCTGTGAAATTCTCAGGTAAAGTTTCGTTGTCGATGACAACCAGTCGCTCTCGAAAGACCCACCGCCCGTTCTCTCTGAACAAGCGGTCCCTATACTCTCCGCAACTATGCAACTGCGGAAAGCCATCCGAAGCGGTTCGATAGACGACGAAGTAACTGTTGCAGGTAGCTTCGTTGCCCGAGATAGCACCGAGCTCAACGTTGCAGCAGGTGTGCAAGGTCTTGCACCGTTCAGATTGATAATACC
>Ga0209415_10001305_pt1 | contig 47693 bp, 38 predicted proteins | sample PeaSoiSIISIP2007_FD_187696 | JGI IMG/M metagenome (GOLD analysis project Ga0209415, IMG submission 187696) | Peat soil microbial communities from Weissenstadt, Germany - SII-SIP-2007 (SPAdes) (version 2) | ecosystem: Environmental > Terrestrial > Soil > Wetlands > Peat | place: Germany... | reverse complement strand
CCCCAGCCGGTATACTCAAGGTATGATTGCGGCGGCGCTCGACACGAAACAGGAAGCTCTGCTGACGACGTTGCGCGACCTGGGCAGCGTGATCGTAGCCTATTCCGGCGGCGCCGATTCGGCGTATCTCGCATGGGCGGCGCACCAGGCCTTGGGCGACCAAGCGATCGCGATCACGGCCGACTCCGCGTCGTTTCCCGAATCGCACAAGCGCGATGCCGAGGAGTTCGCGCGCGAGTGGGGATTCCGGCACGAATACATCGAGACGCGTGAGTTTGAGAATCCGGATTACGTCAAGAATGGTCCCGACCGCTGTTTCCATTGCAAGGACGAATTATTCGCAAGGCTCGAAGAGGTGGCTCGCGGGCGGGGCATCGCGCACGTGATTTATGGCGTGAATGTCGACGATCTGGGCGATTATCGGCCGGGCCAAAGTGCAGCGAAGCTGCATCAAGTAAAATCGCCCCTGGTCGAAGCCGGGCTGACCAAAGCCGAGATCCGCGAGTTGTCTCAACGGGCAGGACTCAAGACCTGGGATCGGCCCGCGTCGGCATGCCTGAGTTCGCGCATCCCGTACGGAACTCCGGTGACCATCGAGAATGTCAAGACCGTCGAGCGCGGGGAAGAAGCCATCAAAGCTTTGGGCTTTCGCCAGTTCCGCGTACGCTTTCATGGCGACTTGGTGCGGATCGAGATCGCGCCGGAAGAACTGGAACGCGCCTTGGCGCCCGAAGTGGCCCGAGCCTTCACCGCGATTTTCAAACCGCTCGGCTTCCACTACGTCACGCTAGATCTGGAAGGCTACCGCCAGGGCTCGCTGAACGCGGTGTTGCGCTAAATCATTACGCCGCGCGCGACGCCGTTTGTGACATGGTCTTGTATTCCTGCTCCGATTCGGCGGGTAACAGAACCCACAGCGTGTAAACTCCAATCGCGGTACCGAATGGTATATCGATCAGACTGAACGCGCCGAAAACAATCGCCAGCATGCGCGCCCAGGACTGCCGGGCGAGAAGCCCGCAGCCGATCACGATGCCGATTCCTGCGCAGACCAGGAATGCCAATCCAATTGCGGGCAGGATCGCGTGGACAAACGGCGGCACATCGGGTGGAAACAGTCTTGCGCCGCCGAGTGCCATCAAAAAGAGTCCGGGAATCAGCCGAAGGGCTGAAATCGCCAGCCACAGAATTCCCAGCAGGCGAACGTGACCGGCTATGCGGCCTTGCCGAGGCATGAGCGGAGTCGTCCCCAGGGACTTGCCGCATCTCGAACAAAACGTGGCGGATCCGCTTATCTGAGTCCCGCAGCCATCACAAAACATGGTGCCCTCCTTGCCCGTACTGACGAGAATACGCAGGGTCCGGTTTATTTGTTCCGTGGTTGCAACGCCGAAATCGACCATCCCACGGCGACTACCACCACGCAGCCAACCACGTTGTACCACAGGAACGCGTCGGTAAACCGGGCGGTCGTGAATATAGCGGCTTCGCCCGACAGTACCCCCACGAACGCGCCGGTTGCCGTGCAGCGCTTCACGAAGAATGCCAGCACAAACACGCCCAGCATCCCGCCATAGAACCATGATCCGACCTCGTTGACCGCCTGGATCAGAGCGCCGAATCCCGTTGCGCTGCTGGCGAAGGCCATGGCGTAGATACCCCAAAATACGGTCGCCCCACGGGATGCCCAGAGATAATGCGAATCAGGACCTTCCTTCACCAGGTGACGTTTATAGATATCGATTACCGTGACCGTGGCCAGCGAATTAATCTCGCCGGAGATTGCTGACATAGCGGCGGTGAAGATCACGGCAACCACCAGTCCGACGATGCCGACAGGAAGATAGTGCGTCACAAAGGACAGGAAGATGTAGTTTGTATCGTTGGCGCCGCTGAGGTTGAGCGCATCGGCGCGCGCGGCGTCCAGATTCGTTTGTGCCGTGCGAAAATCCTGAAGCGCGCCAGACTGAGATGCTACGATCCTGCGCGCGGCGGCCTGGCGCTGGTCGAAGGCCTGCTCGTAGCGGCTCTCGATCGCGGCATATTGCGGCGACGTCTGGACCCGCTCCATTTCCACCGGTTGAAACACCAGCGGCGGCCGTACGAACAAGAACACCACGAACACCATCGCTCCGATGAACAGGATGAAGAACTGCATGGGCACTTTCGCCACGGCGGTGAGTAGCAGACCCAGGCGGCTTTGGCCGATGGATTTTCCGGTCAAGTAGCGCTGCACCTGGCTCTGATCGGTTCCGAAGTAGGCCAGCGCCAGAAACATTCCGCCAATCAACCCGCTCCAGATGTTGTAGCGATCGTTCCAATCGAAGGCGGTAGTGACTGCGTTCAGTTTGCCGGCCGCCCCGGCGAGCTTCAACGCATCGCGAAACGACACATCCGGCGGAAGCATCGAGATGGCGACCGCGAGCGCGATCACTAGCGCCACCATGATCACTGCCATCTGTTGCACGTCGGCCCAGGTAACCGCCTTGATCCCGCCCAGGGTGGTGTAGAGCACCACTAGTCCGCCCATGATCAGGATGGTCACGCGGAAAGGCCAGCCCAGCACCACCGAAAGCACGATCGCTGGAGCCGACAGCGCGAGCCCCGCGCCCAGGCCACGCGATATCAGGAAAATGACGGTGACGAGAAGGCGCGTCTTGGCGTCGAAGCGGTGTTCCAGATACTCGTAGGCGGTGAATACCTTGGCGCGGTGAAAAATCGGCACCGCGGTGGCGGAGAGAATCACCATCGCTAGCGGCAATCCGAAATAGAATTGCACGAAGCGCATGCCGTCCACATACGCCTGCGCGGTGGTCGAGATGAAAGTGATGGCGCTGGCCTGGGTGGCGATGATCGAAAGTCCCATCGCGTACCAGGGCATGGTCTTCCCGGCGAGCATGAACTCCTGAGTGCTGCTGGAGCCGCGGCCGCGCCAGAGTCCGTAAGAGACAAGGAACACCAGCCATGCGAACATCACGACCCAGTCGAGGGCCCTCATGGAGAGAAAGACTTCGTAAACCAGTAGAACAGCCCGATGACGCAGGCCAGATAGATCACGACCACGGTGTAGACGCGTCCCCAGGTGCCCAAAAACGGCGGCGGCTCGTCTGCTACGGTGCGTTGAGGCTCGTTCACTGCGTTTTGCCCGCGCTCAGCATGTTCGCGAACATGCGGTAAGCGCCCGGCACGCCGGCGGGCAATTCGCGGAACCAGTCGTAGGCGGAGAAAATATAGGCGCCCTTGCCGACGGCTGCGTACAACATGCCACCCGGAAGAGGCATTTCGCCGGGATCGTGCGATTCGAGCACGCTCACGTACCTGGGATCCCACTGGTCGGCGAAATATAGCCCGCGTTCCTGAACCCAGCCATCGAAATCGGCGCTGGTGATCTGATTGGGCGCGTGCAGCAGGCGAAGTTCGGGATTGGGGAAAGTAATGGGAGCTTCTTCGACCGTTACCCGGTCGTTGCGCGCGATGCGGATCGGATAAGGGCCGATATGCGCCAGCAAACCTCCATCTCCCGCGGCTGCAACTGCGGGTGGCAGAGCAGCAGTGGGCTGAGCAGGTGCAGGCTGAGCGGGTGCCGGTTGAGCCGCAGCCCCGGGTGCGGGCGGCGGAGGAGCGCCGCCTTCGGGCACGTTGTATTGAACGATGAGTGTCCCGCCGTTGTTCGCGTAATCGAACAGCCGCTGGACGTTCGCACGCAGGTCGGGCCGCGTATTGAACGCGCGCACGCCGGTGACGATGGCGTCGAAGCGCGCCAGATCGCCATGAGCCAGATCCGCCTCGGTTAAAAGAGTCACTTCGCAGCCGAGTTGCCGGATAGCTTGAGGCACGTCGTCGCCGGCTCCCATCACGTAGCCGACGTTTTTCGAGAGGATACGGATGTCGGCGCGCACCAGCGTAGCTTCCGCGGGCGGCAGGAGCGTCTGCGTGGTGATGTGCGGGTACTGGATCACCTCTATCCCGGTGGAAATGGTCTGGGCGCCCACTTGCGCGATGGCGTGGAGCTTTCCTTGAGATGGGCCCCGAGAATCGCCCGCTGGTGGCACCAGATTGAAGAAGACGTTGGTCTGCTCATCGGTGGCCGCCAGCTCGAAGTGACTCGATGCGGGCGTGGCGGTCCATCCCGCGGGCACGTCCAGGCGCAGGTCGCCAGCGACCTTGCCGCTGTTGGATCGTACGGCTACCTCAATTTTGCGTGGCTTGGCATCGCCGAAGACCAGTGCGGATTCGGGCAGGCTGACAGCCACCGGAGGAATTACGGTGAACGGACGAACCAGTTCCCCATACACGCGGTCCACATAGCGATACTGCACGGGCCTGGTCAGCTCGAGTTCCGTGCCGGCCACTTGGACCCGGAAATGAGCTTCCAGAACCGGAGCGTCTTCCGCCAGTCCGATGTTGCGCGGATCGCGGACCGAATATAGCGCGCCGTCCTTAGGCTGCTCCAGCCAATACGGCTGAGTGTAAGGCTGATTCTGGGGGATGGTGAAGCTCGCGTTGTACCGGCTCGGCTGATTATTCACAAGAACGGTTGGAGCCAGGTTTACCGTGGGGGCGCCGTCCATTCCCGTGAGCCGAATTCCGGTAAGCGCCACTTGGCCCGGCAAGCGTTGGATGGCGGTGAAGTTCACGCGCAGCGTCGCGCCTGGACTGACCGTCGCCTTGTCGGACTGAGCTTCCAGGGATAGACCCGCGCACAACGCGATGGTCTCATCCAGCTCTTTCAGTTTTCGCTCTGCCAGTGGATCCTTAATCGCCGCGATCAGGGGGCGCGTTTTGAGCAGCGCCGGCAACAGCGCCTCGGGATGCGCGGGAACGAAAGAATCGAGCGCCTGCTGCACCACCTGGCTGACGGCCGCTCCCCCGGGAAGCCGGTTCCAGGTGATGTCGAGGTTCTCGAAAAGATCCTTGGTGGCCTTATCCCCGGCCACAGTTTCCATGGGAGCCAGCTGCGAACCCTTTGGTTCCGCCGAACCGGTCCCCTGGGTTCGATTGGCACTGCGGCTCGCGCCGCCGATTTCGCCGAAGGAAGCGCCCAGCTCGGGCGAATAGACGCCGACATCGAGATTCAGGCGGTCGGCAGGCAGCGTGTCGTCAGCTTTGTTTTTGCCGCCTTTATTCTGTGCACCGCCGGGCCCGCCTGCGTTCATCATCAGACGCTTGGGTGTCCATGGCTCGACGTAAGCCAGCTGTTCCGGGAACTTGGTGGGATCGCCCGCCAGCGAAAAGGCTTCCTTACCCAGAATGGAGGACGCCTGGTGGTGCCCGTGCCCGTCGCGGGGTGTGCCGGAGAAAACCAGAATCACCACGTCCGGCCGGAATCGCCGGATGTTGTACACCACGTCGCCGAGGACCTTGTTGCGGTCCCACTTCTGGAGAGTTTCGTCCGCGGTTTTAGAGAAGCCGAAATCGATGGCGCGGGTGAAATACTGCTCGGCTCCGTCGATCCGCCGGGAGCTGAGCAGTTCCTGGCTGCGGATGATCCCCAGCTCGTCGCCTTGCTCCGGCCCGATTAGGTTTTGCCCGCCCTCGCCACGCGTGAGCGAAAGATATGCAGTTCGCACGTGCCTGCCCAGGGCCAGATACGCCAGGACCGGTTCGCGCTCGTCGTCCGGGTGCGCGCCGATCATCATGACGCTCCCGAGCGTGTTCAAGCGCTCGAGCGCCTGCCGGATCTCGATTTCGCCGGTAATGCTCCGCTGGCCGCGGATGGGGAGCAATCCCAGAACCAGCAGCGCACAGACGGCTGCGCGAGGAGTTTTCGAGAACAGCCAACGAGTTAGAGTCGTCACGGCAGTTTGACCCATTCTAGCAATGCCTCGAGGGCTGGTTAGGGAGGGGGGTGAACCCTAGCTAGACGTCGTGAGCCATTCGGCAAATATAGGAGTGTTCCTGCGATGTTGTGTGTTATGAAATGGGAGAGGCGATGCTCAGCGATGCAAATTTCGCTTCGTGGGCCATCGGTAACGCCAACTCGGCGGAACCCTCCCGCACGCCGGCACGTCCTTTATACCCCCCACAAACTTATTGCGGAGAACAATGTGGAACAGTTTGTCGAAGGCCTAACGGAATATCAACAAGCATTCTTAAGAAAATATCCATGTCCTCAGCTTTTTTATATTGTTTCCTGGGGATGCGCCGCTACGTCGTGGCTCGCTACCGTTCTGAATCGTCATCCTGATATCTACTGTGTTCACGCAGCCAATCACACCTGGCACGTGCTGGGTAACGTCGAGAAACTAGACGGCGTCCGTTACCTGCGCATCATCGGAAGCCAAGGCCATGCTCATGTCGCTGCCGGAGGAGTCCACGGGATCAGCCGGCATTTGGTGCCGGAATGCAGGCGAAGTTTTGGGGATAAGTTTAACGCCGCGGTGGTGGTCCGCGAGCCAATCTCCCGGCTGCGGTCACAAGTAGCCTTGTATCGCGACTTTGAAGGTCTACGGGCCTGGGACGTGGATTACCTGGACTCCATTCTTTCCAGCGCGGGTATCGCGGTGGCCCCCGAGGACTACCAATCCAGGCTCTTCGTTCACGCCGCGAACATGCTCAACGCAGTTTTGGACGAAAGCACGGTGGGCAAGATTTATCGTGCTGAAGATCTCACCTCTAATAGCCAGGTGCTGGGTGGGTTCATGGAAGAGATCACGCGCGGCAAGATATCGCCGGACTCCGAGTGGCTGAATTCCGCCCTCGAAACAAAAAAGGTAAACGTACACGCGGGACGATATCCGCGCCGCGAGTTAGACGACTGGCAAATGGACGTGGTCCGAAAAGTGGTGGACCCGCGGGCCTGGGATCTTTATGAATCCCTGGGTTACGCTCGTCCCGAATTTGTGGCCTGCTCCGCGGAGATCAGGGAACGAGCTTCCATCATTGCTTGACGCCGCCCGTCCTGACGTCGATGACATCGGAACCCGGCTGTTCCACCGCCTGCGGGATATAGAAGCGAGATCCGTCGCGCGATACGGCGAGGAAGTTCAAATCTCCGTAAGTGGTCGCGGGAAGCCGGGCAGGGAACAGGCGTGAGGGCGTGCCTGCCCGGAACTCTTCCCCCGAACCGGTTACGGGAACCGACCAAATGTAGTTCCTGCCCTGGTCGTCATCCAGGTAAACGATCTCGTGTCCATCCTTGCGCCATATTGGATAGTTGCCGCGGCTGGTTACCTGCTTCCGTAACCCCGGTCCCGGGAACGGCTGAACGTAGATCCCGTTCTGCGCGACCGTGTACATAATCGAGCGCCCGTCTGGCGAGAAGCGGGCATGGGAGATTACTTCACTCGACTGGACCAGGGACCTGGGCTCTTTCTGTGCGCCATCCTGCAGAAACGAAAACACGGCTGTATCCAGGGCGCCGCGGCTGAACAGGACGTATTTGCCATCCGGAGAGATGTCTTCCAGACGCCCCAATCCTGGCGGCTTCGTCAGCTCGCGAACTGTCCCTTCCCCCGTCACAGGACGTTCCACAACCCGCTGGTTTTCGCCGGTCCATGGGACCGTGTCGAAAAACGCAGACCCATCCCGCGACCAAAGCGTCTCCCGATCCCCCTGCTTCAACGGTTGCTGCCCCGGCTGTCCGGGTTCCAGCAGCCACGCGGTACCGGCAAACCCAACCAGCAAGCGGGTCTCGTCGGGGGCGAGCCTGAGCGTTTGGATCACACTGGGAGATCCCGCCGTATCGACCTCCTTACCCTGACGGTCGAAGATAGTCACCAGCGACAGGCCTGCTGTTCCGGGACGCCAGGCCACCGCGCCGGTCCGCGAAACAGAAAAATGCGCGATGCCGAAGGAGGGCGAGGATGCCACTCTCTGCTGGACTAACTCGGGTTCGCCCTCCAGTTTCCTGGCCGCGCGATTCAGCTTTTGCGCATAGAGGTTGTCATTCCGAACAAACAGGATGTGTCCTCCGCCCGCCGGTGTATAGCGGGCGGCGGTGGTATTTTTCATGAGCAGGACCGGATCGACGGCACGTCCGTCGCGCAGGGTGGCAAGGTAGACTTCAGACTCCTCGCGTGTTCGCGCGTACAAGTCTAAGTAGAAAACAAAATCCTCGCTGCCCGGCAGGAACTCTGGGAATTCGGGGCCGCCTTCCGGCAGTCCGGTCAGTTCGACCCGTTTGGCTACTCCGCCGGCCGCCGGAACTGCGTACAGGGCTGAATTCTTCCCGACAGCGGCGAAAATAATAGTGCCGCTGTCGCTCCAACTCCCGCCCACTAGAGTGGCGGCATCGCTCGTCACTATTTCCGGCGCGCCGTCGGGTACCCGCATCTTCTTCAAGCTTTTCCCGTCGGAGAACGCGAACGACCGCGAGTCCGGCGACCAGAAGCCCGGGTTTTGGAACGCGCCGGTACGCACCAGTTCTGGCGTCAGTTTATTGAACTGGCGTACTTGGACATCGTATCCTTTGTTTGTATAGAGGATCGCGGCGGAGCCGTCGGGCGAGATCTCGGGGGTTGCAAATAGATCGCCGACGGGCGCGAGGTTTCCCGCGGCAGGGACGATCGTAAACGCCAAATCCGCCGCCGGAGCGCCGGCCGGCTCCGGTCTCGTCCTTATCCATCCCAGGATCGCCGCGATACCCAGAATCGCCGCCGCGGCCCAGCCAATCCACGTGGGGCGGGATCTAGCCTGCGGCGGGGCATCAGCGGCGTTATCCGGATCGGCAAGATACTTCGCAATGGCGACCCGCGCCTCTCCGATATCCCGCAGGCGAGTCTTGGGGTCGCGGTCCAGGCACCGCCGAAGCAAATTCTGGAGGGGCGCGGGAGCCGTCAGCTTATTGAAGTCGATGGGTCCCCGCAAAACGTCGGCCAGCGTGTGCGCGATGGTGTCGCCGCCGAACAGACGCTTGCCGCTGAGCATTTCCCACAACACCACGCCATAGGACCAGATATCGGCACGGCGATCGACCGGAGTTCCGGCGGCTTGCTCCGGGCTCATGTACGCCGCCGTTCCCAAGATGACTCCGGATTGGGTCATGCCCATGGTCAGTGTGGGCGAGTTGAAGGGATCGGCCGGTGTCGCGGGCGCGCTCTGAACACCTTGGACGATCGCCGCCAGTCCGAAATCCAGCACCTTGACCAAGCCGTCGGGCGTGATCATGACGTTACCGGGTTTCAGATCACGGTGGACCACGCCCCGGTCGTGCGCCGCCTCCAGGGCTTCGGCGATCTGCCGGGCCACTTTGAGCGCCTCCTCTGGAGGCATCAAGCCGCGCTTCATGCGGGCGCCCAGCGTTTCGCCGGCGACCAGTTCCATCACCAGGGCGCGCTGGCCATCGGATTCCACCAGACCGTGAAGAATCGCGATGTTGGGGTGATTGAGCGAGGCCAGCAATTCGGCCTCGCGCTGGAAGCGAGCCATGCGTTCCGGGTCGTGGGCGAAGGCCGCCGGCAGCACTTTCAGCGCGACGTCGCGCTTAAGGACGGTGTCGCGAGCACGGTAAACTTCGCCCATGCCGCCCGCGCCGAGAGGCGCGACGATTTCATAAGAACTCAAGCGAGTTCCTGGGGCCAGGGGCATGGTCGAAAAATCTATTCTACTTCGAAGGGTGCAACGCTCCGGCCGGAATTACCGGTACTGTCCAGAGCACGCACTTCCAGCAGATAGGAACCCGTCTGGACCTGGGCCAGGGCCATGCTCACACTCAGAGGAAGCATTCCGCTCGAATTGGCCACCTTGGTGTCGAGCTTGACGACGCCGGAGTCTGTAGTGGGTTCGCCCGTCTTGCGGTCCAGGATTCGTATTTGAACGCCGACGTCCGGAGGCATCGGCGCTCCGGCAGCGAGGCGGGGTTCGTAAATCTCGAAGTAGAAGCCGGCCGGATCGGTTTTCTTGAAGCGGTTTGAACCGAAGGGAATGATTCGCTTACCGTTGGCGATCAGAGGCGCCTGATCGTCGATCAGTAACGCGTCCACATCGAGCCTCAGATCCGTGGCCGCGACGGATTCCTTGCTGAGGGCCAACGCGCTTACGCCAAATTGGTTGGTCTGGTACTCGCCCACGACCAGCGGCATTTCGAGTTTGCCGAAGCCGTCGCCGCCCGCGCTGAACACAACCTTGAGAGTGTAGGCTCCGGAGGCGATGTCGAACTGGTTCTCGTAATGCAGAGGCTTGAGTTTCAGACTGTCGACCTCGCGCTGTTCGTCGAAATCCAGCTTCAGAGTGTCGCTGAAACGCGCGCCGACGGTGCCGTCGGCCGCGGTCGCGATGCCCAACATGTCGACAGCGGCGTGAAGCTTGCCCTTCTGTTTCTGAAACTTCAGCGACTCAGACGGAATTTCCATGGCTACGTTGACCCGCGCCATGTTGGAGGATGTGTAGAAGTAGGGAATCTGCATCGAGGCGCCGATGGTGCCGGGCTGCGCCGCGGCTGCACGGCTCTCCAGAGTTTTTTCGGTGGGCGTTCCGGATAACACGTCGCGCGGTTTGGCGTTGCAATAACTCGGACGCGCGCGTACCTGGGCCCCCCCGCGACTTACTTCGACGCGCAGCTTGTGGCAGCCTTCGTCGGCCGACTCGGCCGGCGTATAGCCGATCAGATAATATTCGTTCTGTTCCTTGCCGATCGTCTGGATGCCCGCGAGCAGGTCGTTGGTATTTCGCACTTCGCTTCCGCCCGTGCCGCTTACCAGAAGACGGGCGATCTCTTGATTCGGCGTCCCGAACTGTCCCATGTTTGGCAGCCTGTTGAGATTGCGGGGATCGTTGGGATTGGTGGGGTTAGTGGTAGGGGAAGGATTAGTGGGACCTCCTCGTCCCGTTCCTGTGCCCGTTCCAAGGCCCGGAGCGGAGGGCCCGCTTATTCCGCCGCCCGTGGCTCCTCCTCGGCCGCCGCCGGATGCTCCGCCGCCGATTGCACCGCCACCGGTTGCGCCACCGCCGGTTGCGCCACCGCCGGCTGCGCCGCCACCACCGCCTCGCGCTTGCGGCATGAAGGAGGTCACGAACCCGCCCGGCGCGCCGATTCCGCCACTGCTTTCACCTAGAAACGACACCGGTTCGAGCAGGGTTCGGCGAAGACTTGCCAGCACACCCGCGGGGCGCTCCGGCAAAGCCTGGGCAAGCCGCCCCACACCCGAGACATCCACGGTGTAAACCGTGACGTTGGCCATGTTGCAGGCGTTCACAGCCGCAGTCAGATCCGCCATATGATCCGTGTTGATCGCAAGCCGGCCGGTAAACAAAATCAGAGCCTTGTGTCCGGGCAGGGAGCTCAAGTTCCGCGCCAGAACCTTCAGGGCCCCGAGCGCGCTGCGTGCGACCAGGTCCGAGTTGGGACCACTCGTCATTGCGCCGCCTCCAAGCGTTCCATTCCCACCCGCGTTATTCCCCTGGAGACCGCCGCGACCACCTGGGCCAGCGTTGTTACCGAGGTCACCGTTATTGTTGGATCCCGCGCCGGCGGCTCCTAAGTTTTGGGTGGCGGGCGACGAAACCGTACTTATGATTGCTTCTCTCAAAGCCTTCGACAGCAGTTCAGGGTCCGCGGTGAAGTTCTGCGTCAGCTTCAATGCGCCGCCGAAATCGGCGACGGCCATCATGTGATTCGGGCCGAAATTCGCCGCGACGAACTGCGCGGCCGCCTGCCGGGCCAGAGTCTGATTCGCCAAACTCATCCCGGTGTCGTCGAAGAAAAACATCACATATTGTTTCTGCGCGCCCGCGGGGGAGCTGCCTTCAAAGGAAAGGCTCTTTACGGTCTGCTCCGTTTTGTCTTCCCAAACCCGAAAATCCTTCGCGGTGAGATCGCGAATGTAGTTTCCCTTTTTGTCGGTTACCACGGCGTCCACCAGAACCAGCCGGGTTTCCGTTCGAAAGACGCTTCCGGAATCGGCGGGAGCTTTGTTCTTTTGAGCCGGCAACGTGCTGCCGGCCAGGCAGAGCAAGGTTGCGAATCGCACGATGGGTCGAATATGCACGTCACACCCTCCTAATACGGAATCTCTACCACGCCATTCCGGGCCGACATGGTCTGCCCCTCCGAATCCCGGACCACCAGCCGCACGAGATAGCTTCCGGGTGTTATATCGAGAGTTGTCTTTACGGTGACGCCGGAGCTGAGCGAGTCCAGCGTCTGGTCGCGCAAGCGCAGGTCGACGATCCTCTGAATTCCAGTGACGAAGTTTCCGTTCCGGTCGAACACGCTGGAGACTACCGTCAAAGTGTTGAGGTTACGATCGTCGGCTTTCCGGAAGCGGAGCTGCTTCAGGTTCACCTTGGCGAGAACATTGAGCTTGACCGCGGTCCCGCCGGCTCTGGCGTACTGCAAACTTAGATCCACTGGAAGTTCCACGATTTCGTCCCGCGAGAAGACGGCCTCTTGAATCTCCTGCTTGGCCTGCTCCTCGGAATTGACCGCATGGAGGGGAGCGTAATACGCGTTGCGTGCCTGCAATTCGAGACCCTTTGGATTTTTGATCGTAACCTTCAAGCCATGACGAGAGCCGTCGAGCTTCAGGTTCTGGGGAGAGAATCCCAATACGTAGATGTACTCCGGCTGAGCCACCAATTCCCGGAATCCCTCGAATAGACCATTGTCGTTGTGGAAGAATCGCCCGCCGGTGGCATCCGCCAGCTCCGCCATGATGTCGGAATCCGCGTCCTTCGAATTCTGCTGCATGAGCATCATCAAGTTGGCGACTCCGGGGGTTATGTATCTGGGCGTGCTCGCGTCGCCTCCCGGAGTCATAGTGTAGACGCCCCGCACATCCAGCGAGCTTAGAGTTACGTTGGCGCGGATGGCGCGATCCAAAAGATCGCCTTCTTCGATACGCATCTGCGGCGTGAGGTAGAAGCCCGGGGAAACCAGAATCACGTTCCGGCTTCCGGGAGTCGCGGAAAGGCGGCGGATCACATCCTTCAGAACGCTCAAGTCGAGACGGGTTTCGCGTTCTCCAAGGCTTATGGCGCTCATGGCATTGGCATGCGCTTCCGAGTCCGCGATTGTCTGTTGCTGTGACGTTAGGCCCTGGCACGACATGATCTCAGCCGTGTAGGCGGCCAAAGCCTGGGGGTCATTCTTGTTGATGATTGCATCCGCCCAGTAGAAGTCGATCTGTGTACAATCGCCGGCTTCCCTCAGGGTGGCTTGCGGTTGAATGTGGTTCAGCGTTTCAAGCAACTTGTCCCGGTCGTCCGTGAACTCGAGGACCACCTGGCCGGACGTGGTATAGATCGCGGCGCGAGTGCCGGCTCCCATAGACTCGCCAAAATGGCGAATCGCGGCAGCCCTGGCGGTGACCAGATCGGTGGCGTTGAGGTGGATGTCATCGAACACGTAGGCGACGAAACGCTCGGGAACTTCGCCGGGCGTGGGCGGCTTGGCGGGCTTGTCGGAGACTTTCTCGGGATCCTTGTCGTCCAAAGCCGTCGCCACCACGGGCGGGATGAACGGGCTGGACGGCTTCTCCACCGAGAAGCGGGTGATGATCTGCGGCTTGCCTTTATCGAAGAGCTGGAAATCGTCCTGCTTGAGCGTGCCGACGGCGCGTCCCAGATTGTCGCGCACGACCACGGGAACCAGGACCAGGTTGACCCGGCTGCTGAACGTGACGGGCGCCTCCCGGGAGCTGACCTCGGCGGTGGTCGCGGGGGCCGGAGCCGGGGCTGGGGCTGGCTCTTGCGCATAGCAGAGCGCCGCACATGACCCAACTGCGAGCCCGACTTGTAATACCAGTCTCGTAAAATTCGCCGGTTTCCTGGTTTATTCTAGCTGGTTTATTGTAGCGTTATTGCTACCGCTTCAGCGAGGCTTCCCAGTTGGTCACCACGGTGATCGGAGTCTGAACGCCTCGATCGAGCGGCTCAGCCATCAGGAATCGCTGGCCGTTTTTGCTGGTGGCCCAGATGCCTTCCGTGATCGCAACGCCAACCGGGACAGGAGCCGCGGGCCGAAATGCGTCCTTGGAAGCCTCGATGGCGGCGGACATCATCGTTCCGTTGCTTCTGAAGAGTAACTCCTTGCCGTCCGCGCTCCATTTGGGCGCGACGCCCCCGTCCCGCGAAATCTGAATCACCGGGCCGGAAGGCACTCCGGTTGAACCTGGAGCCGCAAAGGGACGAACATACACCTCGGTGCTGCCGGAACGCGAAGAGTCATACGCGACCCAACGGCCATCCGGGGACACCCTGCCGCGCTGCTCTGCAGCTTCCGTTACCACGACCGGCGCGGGATCGCCGCCTGCCACGGGAATCGCGCTGACGTCGGTTCCGCCAGTGCCCACTTCGGTATAGACCAGGAAACGGCCGTCACGCGTCCAATCCGTAACGACAGCGGTGTGCCCCAAGTCTTTCAGGAGCTTCGCATCCGTCGCTCCACCCGCGTCCTTCACATAGATGCCATTGCGAGAAGCGTACGCCAGTTGTTTTCCATCGGGTGACCAAACGGGCCCGTAATCGTTGTAGAAGCTAATGGTCTGCCCCGTGGTGAAGCGAGTCTCCACGCCGCGCGTCAAATCAAGCAGCCAGATGTCTCCCGCGCGCACGATGGCCACCTGTTTTTCGTCCGGAGACAGAGAGACCGCGGCCTGCTGTCCTGGCTCGCCCACTTTTACAGCAGACGTCCCTTTCCGGTCGAGCCAGGTAAGCTGCGTCTTGGTTCCGAGCCCGGTTCGATACGCCATCACGCCACCGGCTGTGACCGAAAAGTGAGCATGAGAGGTTCCAGTGCCGATCTGTTGAACCACAGGCAATGGATCGCCGGTCAGCCTCATCGCCTTTGTGTCAAAAGGTTGCGCCATGAGGGTGCCGTCGCGGACGAAAAACAGGTCGCCTCCGGAGGAGTTGCCGGCGCGCACGAAAGTGGCTCCGAATTGCGCAGGCGCGACCTGCTGGCGCGATTGTTGATCCGGCTTCACATCCAGTGAACCAGCGAATATCCCTCGAAAAGCAGGGCCCTGGCGGAGATACAAAAACTGGCGGCCGTCCGGCAGCAGCGATGGCAGCGTGTGAAATTGCTCCCCTTGCGCCAGAGTGGTAAGTGGCGCTGGAACTCCACCAGCCGCAGATACCCGTTGAAGCGGGCCTTGACCCAAGCCACCAAAAATGATCTCTCCTTCGGGGGTCCACAGGCCGGAACCAACGGGGAAGGCAGATTCACAGAGAACTTGCGGCGGTCCTCCGGAGATCTCCACCCGCATAAGCTTGTTGCCGGACCCGAACGCGAGGGAACGGCTGTCAGCAGACCAGAACGGGCTGAGGGCACTCGCGGTTCCCGGCAGCAGCCGGGCTTGGACGGCTTCCAGGTCGCGCACCCAGATGCCGCCCTTTTCGCCCGAAGCCGTGAATGCGAGCTTGGACCCGTCGGGGGAGACGCGCACATAGAAACTGCTCGGATTGATCTCAACGCCCTCGGGGAGCGCAACCTCGAAACGAGTGACACGCGCGGCCGGTTGCGCTTTAGGCCACAGCGTCCATGCAAGCCCCGCGATGGCGATAATCCCCACGCCCGCGATGGAGGGAAATAACCAGGCCCGTCTGGTAGGAACTTGAACCGGTACCTGACTGACGCTAGTCGATGCGCTGGTTGGCCCCTCCAAATCGATGAGCTCCAGGGTCGGTTTGAGATCGCGCGCCGACTGCCAACGGTCATCCGGCTTCTTCTCAAGGCATTTGCGGACGACGCGCTCCAGAGACCGTGGCATCGATGGCTGCCACTGATTCATGGGAGCCGGTTGATCCTTAAGGACCGCCGCCAGGATGCTCGCTTGGGTGTCGCCGGCGAAGGCGCGCCGGCCGGTGATCATTTCGTACAGCACGACACCGAGGGAAAAAATATCGGAACGCTGGTCGGTGTCCTTGCCTTCCACCTGTTCGGGCGACATGTAGTGCAGCGTTCCCAGGACCGCTCCGGCGCCGGTGATCGGCTCGGTCATGGTCGCTACGCTGGTTGATCCGGAATCGCTCTTGACCTTCTCCGAGCTGAGCTTGGCCAAGCCGAAATCCAGAACCTTCACGCCGTTCGAGGTGACGATGATATTGCCGGGTTTGAGATCGCGGTGGATGACTCCCTTGGCGTGGGCGGCCGCGAGAGCATCGGTGATCTGCACGGCGTAACGCAGGGCTTTATCGAGCGGAATGGGGCCCTGCGCGACGATTTTCGAGAGCGTGTCGCCTTCGACGAACTCCATGACCAGGTAATTCGGTCCGACGTCGTACAGCGTGCAAATGTGAGGATGATTCAACGACGAGATGGCGCGCGCTTCGCGCTCAAAGCGATCGCTAAATTCGCGCGCGGAGACTTTGATGGCGACGGGCCGGCCGAGGCGCGTGTCGTTGGCGGCGTACACTTCGCCCATCCCGCCCTTGCCGATCAGGGCCGTAATCTCGTAGGGGCCAAGCTTATCCCCAACCGTAAGTTGCATAATGTCAACAAGTCTATCTCAGTAGAGCGCGGTCGAGAAGCCCTAACAGCAACGGGGGCGGCGGGAACTGGCAGCCGCGTGCTCGTCTTGAAATCGCCGCCATTCGTCGGGGGAGTGGACGGCTCCGTGCGCCACTAGGTGGCGCCGGTAAGCGTTCTGATCGGATATCTCGGCTACGATCCCGGAGATGATTTGCGCCACCGCCTTCAAGAACGCGATCATATTTCCTCCGCCAGCCGCGACGGAACAAACGGCGTCTCCGTGGTCTTCGCTTTTTTCGTGCCGCCCAGGATGCCGACCCAAACGCGGAGGGAGTCGATGAGAATCGTCGCCACCAGCACCAGGAAGATCGCGGTCACCGCCGCGTCCAGCCGCGCATTGAAGACCAGGGCGGCGGTGCTGGAGGTCTGCGGACCGGCCGCGAGCTGATCGGCCTGCGCCAGAAACCCGAGCGCCGGGAGCGGAGAGAAAATCTTCTGCCATCCGGCCACGAAACATACCACCACCAGCCACACCAGCGGCACCGAGGTCACCCACATGTAACGCGCGCCGTGCATCTTGATCAGGATGGTGGTCCCCACGCACAAAGCCACCGCGGCCAACAACTGATTGGCGATACCGAAGAGCGGCCACAGCGTGTTGATGCCGCCCAGCGGATCGACCACACCTTGATAGAGAAAGTAGCCCCACGCGGCCACGATCACCGCGCTGGTGGCCAGCATGCCTGGCTTCCAGTTGGTCTGACCCCACTTGGGCCACACTTGTCCCAACATGTCCTGCAGCATGAATCGGCCCACACGGGTGCCGGAATCGAGCGTGGTCAGGATAAACAGCGCTTCGAACATGATGGCGAAGTGATACCAGAAAGCCAGCAGCGCCCGGCCGCCCCCGCTCGAAACGAAGATCTGCGCCATGCCCAGCGCGAGCGAGGGTGCGCCGCCCGTGCGATAGAACAGCGTCTGCTCGCCGGCGTCGCGGGCCAAGCTCTGCATCTCTGTGGCGGTCACCGGGAATCCCCAGTTGCTGATGGTGGCGACGGCTGCATCGGGAGTGGTTCCCACAATGCCGGCGGGAGAATTCACCGCGAAGAACACGCCGGGCTGGAGCGAAGCGGCGGCGATCAGCGCCATGACGGCCACGAAACTTTCGAGCAGCATCGAACCGTATCCCACCGCCAGAGCGTGGCGTTCCCGCGCGAGCAATTTAGGCGTCGTGCCGGATGAGATCAGCGAGTGGAATCCGGAAACCGCCCCGCAGGCGATGGTGATGAAGCAGAACGGGAAGATCTTGCCGGCGAAAATAGGTCCGGTGCCGTCGACGAAGCGCGTGAAAGGGGGCAGTTTGAGTTCCGGACGCAGGAAGATAATCCCCACCGCCAGGAGCACCACCACGCCCAGCTTGACGAAAGTGCTCAAGTAGCCGCGTGGAGCGAGCAAAAGCCATACCGGCAGGGCGCTCGAGAAGAATCCGTAGACGATCAGTCCGATGGCCAGGGCCACACCCGAGTAGGTAAACCAGGGAGCCAGCGTCGGAGACTGCGCGACCGCCTGTCCGGCGAAGACGCTGGCCATCACCAGCACGAATCCGATGAGCGAGGTTTCGACCACTTTTCCAGGCCGCCAGAACCTTAGATACAAGCCCATGAACACCGCGATGGGCATGGTGGCGGCGATGGTAAACGTGCCCCACGGGCTGCCTTTGAGCGCGTTGACCACCACCAGCGCGATCACCGCCAGCAGGATGATCATGATCAGCAGAACAGTGACCAGCGCGGTGAAGCCTCCGACCTTACCGACCTCCTCGCGGGCGATCTGGCCGAGCGATTTCCCGTCGCGCCGGATCGAACCGAACAGGATCACGAAATCCTGCACGGCTCCGCCCAGCGTCGCTCCGATCACGATCCACAGGAAACCGGGAAGGTACCCGAACTGCGCCGCCAGCGTGGGTCCCACCAGCGGTCCCGGACCGGCGATCGCGGCGAAGTGGTGGCCGAAGACGATCCACTTGTTGGTGGGCTCGAAATCGTGGCCGTCGCGCAGCCTTTCGGCGGGCGTGGCGCGGGTGTCGTCGAGGGCCATGACGCGCGCGGCGACAAATCGCGCATAGAAGCGGTACCCCACTAAGTAGGTGCAAACCGAGGCAATCACCAGCCAGGTACTGTTGACCGGCTCGCCACGGCTTTCGGCGACCGCCCCCAGGGAAAAAGCCGCCGCCAGAGAAATCGCTGCCCAGAGAAGACGTCCCAGGATTCGGCCCATGGCTTCTTGTCAAGAATAGCCGAGCTAAGCGTGGTTTGCACAGCGAGTCCTAGGGCCTACTCAAAAGGCGGAGGACAGCCGATTCATTCCTTGTGGACATAGGCGAGCTAGTAGGGGGAACACCCGAGGCCGGGTTAAGCGAAATCTCCTGGCGTATAGGGAGATCTCGAACCGGAATTGGGGGGAAGAACGATTTGTCGGAACCCCATAAGTCACGTAGTCTCATAGGTGAGGGCTATTGGAGATGTTGAGGACAGTCATCATCGGTCCAGACGCCAGGCAGGCGCAACAACTGGAGAAAGCTTTGGGTGCGCTCGCCAATGACTTGACCGTCAGCCGAGCACTATCCACCTATCCCGACGAAGGCGAGCTGATTCGGACCCTCCGCACATACGCTCCCGAAGTCATTTTCCTCAGCTTTGAGAAAAGCGATTTGGCCATGCAAGTGGTCGAGCGCGTCGGCCAGGAGGTGGTAGGCGTTCAGTTCGTCGCCTATCACCGGGACTGCGACCCGGCGACGCTTCGTGAAATCATGCGCGCCGGAGTGCGTGAGCTGGTCGCTGAGCCGTTCGAGCTCAGCGCCTTGGTTGAATCACTGCGGAACGTAAAGACGCTGGTGGAGCAGAAGCCGCCGCTTTACACCGCCAAGGGCAGGATTTATTCCTTCCTTCCGGCCAAGGCCGGCTCCGGTGCGACCACCATGGCGCTCAATCTGAGCGGTGCCCTGTCACGCGTGCCGAACACCAGAGTGCTGCTTTCCGATCTCGACCTCAGCTCCGGCATTCTGCGGTTCCTGCTCAAGATCCGGAATGAGCACGCCATCATGGAAGTGCTCGAGCACTTGCACGAGCTGGATGAGAACTTGTGGCAGCAGCTGGTCACCACCGTGGCCAAAATGGACGTGCTGCATTCCGGCCCACTCAACCCGAATGTGCGAGTGGATCCGTCCCAGATTCATGATGTGGCTCAGTTCTGGCTGCGCAACTACGATGTAGTCTGCGTCGATCTCTCCGGCAACTTGGAACGGTATTCGCTGGAAATCCTTCGCGATTCCCAGCAGGTATTCCTGGTGTGCACGCCGGAGGTGCCCTCGCTGCACCTGACCCGTGAAAAGCTCGCCTTTCTCAAGAATTTGGACCTGGACAGCCGCGTCTCCGTGGTATTGAACCGGGTCTCCAAGCAGTCGCTGCTGACACCGCAGCAGGTGCAAGACGTCTTGGGTGTGCAGGTGATGTATAACTTCATCAACGACTATCAGGCGGTCAATGCCGCCACGCGCGCGGGCGAATTCGTCGATCCCAAGTCGAAATTGGGGGTTCAGTTCGCGGAGCTTGCCGCCAGCCTGCTCAACCGGCAGACGGTGGATACTGGCGGTTCGAAACGCAAGTTCCTGGAGTTCCTTTCGACGCCAACCACAGCCCTGGTCGGCACCCGCAGCGCCCCTTCCCGCTAGCTTCCGGCCGTAAGGGTCCTGAGATCGAATCTCAACGCGGTTAAGGTGCCCCGTACGAGTAGGTTAGGGTGAGTGCCTGACGGGCATTTAAACCAGTTCCGTGTAAATTGGATGCATGTTCCATTGGATCTGCCCGGAGTGCGGCCAGGAGATCGCTCCGGGGGTCAAGGAATGTCCGGTTTGTGAGCCCCAGGCGACAGCCCCTTCGCTTGCGTCCAGTGGACCTTCCGTTGCGGTAGCACCCGTGCCCGAGGTGACCTCGGCCGCCCCTGTGGTGGCGCCCACCGCGCCCGTGTTGAAGCAGCCGGTTGTGGAGCCGCCCATCGACACGCAGCCGGAAGTCGTCTTACAGCCCGAAGTGGTCTTGCAGCCGGAAGTCGTCCTGCAGCCGAAAACGTTCGAGCGTCCGAAGCCGCCCGTGGTCCTGGATGCGATCCCGATGGAGGCGCGGCCGGTCGTGATGCCGGATGTGCCGCTGGGCACCTCGCCTGTCGAGCTACCCGACTCGTTGGATAACAGCTCGCCAGAGCCGGCAACATTCGCCGACCGCCTCGCGGATCTGGCGGAGCGGCTGCACGGCGAGCGCATCCCGTACAGCGCACCGCGAATCTTCCAGGAATCGGCTGCGCCCCGGCCCCATGTGGATGTCGCAGAACAAGCGACGGAGCGGAAGCCCGTCATCCTTGATGTAAAGTTCGATAGGGATTCGACGCCCGCCGCGGCGCCCGCCGTACCGCTGTTGGCCTCGCCACCGAGCATGCTCTTGCTGGCCGAGCCGCAGCCTCCGGCGGTAGCCGCGGAGATTCCGATGGGGGAGATCTTCCATCCGCGCCCGGCCGAACACGCGGCGCGAGCCCAGCAGCCCATGGGAGAAGAGTCAGCCCCTGCGGGCACGGTCAGGCTTCCGGATCCTCCGGGTCGGGTGGCAGCGCCAGCCTTAGCGCCGCTCCGGGACTACTCCGGACCAGCGGACCGCTTGATGCGTCCCGCAGACTACGCTACGAAGGCGGCCGTGACCAAAGCGCTGCCGACGGTGACCTTGCCGGGTCCCGCGCTTCCGCGGGAGTTGATGTCGCTGCAAGCGGCGGGCTTAGTTCCGATCCGAAAGGGTGGGAGGCGCGGGGAAGCAGCGCCGAGTCGCTCGTCCAGTTGGACCACGAGATTCGTGGTGGTGGGGATCCTGCTCACCGCGGGACTAGCCGCGACCTATACCCTGATGCCCGGCACGACTTCCAGCGCTCCGCCGAGGCCCTCGCCCGAACCCGCGCCCGAGCCGCCGGTCTCGGCCCGATCCGCGAACTCACTGGCTCGTCTCGTGGAAGTGACCGGCATTCGCTTCATGGAAGTCAACAAGAAGCCTCAGATTCACTATCTGGTGGTGAATCATTCCAGCGCGCCCCTGGGCAGCGTCACGGTTTTCGTCACCCTGCGCCCCTCTGGTTGGAAGCCCGGGCAGCCGCCGCTCTCGCGATTTTCCTTCCGCTCGCCCATCCTGGCGGCTTACGAGGCGAAGGAAATGGCCAGCCCGATCGAACGGGTGATTGGCCCGCTGGAGCTGCCGGACTGGCAGGATCTGCACGCCGACGTCGAAGTGCAATAAGGGTGGAGCGGGCTTCAGCCTGCGACGGGGACTTCAGTCCCCGATCTTCAGCTTGATATACCCGACTTGCGGCGGCTAAAGCCGCCGTTGCAGGCTAAAGCCCGCTCCACGCGTCCCCCCAGGTTTATAATTGTTAGCTGATGAACGACAAGTATTTTCGCGAAAACGAGTGGTGGGTCAGCCCCTATAACTTCGTTCCTGAAGTCCGGAACACGTACCAGCTACCTAAGACTGTCAGCATCCACGACGCGACGCTGCGCGACGGCGAGCAGACGCCCGGCGTGGTGATGAGCATCAAGGACAAAATCGAGATTGCTGAGAAGCTGGACGAGATCGGTGTCGACCGGATCGAAGCCGGGATGCCAGCGGTCTCGGATATGGACTTCGAAGCCATCAAGCAAATCTCGAAGCTGGGGCTCAAGTCGAAGATCTACACCTTCGCGCGTGCCATCAACGCCGATATCGACAAGGCGATCGAATGCGGCTGCCACGGCGTGATCATCGAGGTTCCTATCGGATATCCCAAGCTCAAGTACCAGTTCAAGTGGACCTGGGAAGACGTGCTGCGGAAGAGCGTCCCGGTAATCAACTATGCCAAGTCGCGCGGGATGCACGTGGTTTATTTCCCCTACGACACCACTCGGGCGCTGGAAAGCGATTTGACCAACGTTCTGACGCGCATCATGCAGGAAGCGCCGCCGGACGCGGTGGGCGTGGTCGACACCATGGGCTGCATTCTTCCCGAGGCCATGAAGTTCATGGTCCGCATGGTGAAGAAGCTGACCAACAATCTGTCCGTGGAAGTGCACACCCACAACGATTTCGGAATGGCCGTGGCGACCGAGCTGGCGGGCGTCGAGGCGGGCGCGGATTGCGTTCACAGTTGCGCCAATGGATTGGGAGAAAGGACCGGCAACGCCGCGCTCGAGGAGCTGATCGTCGCGCTGCACGTGCTGTACGGCTACGACACGAAATACAACCTGGCGAAGCTTCCCGAGCTAGGCGAACTGGTCAGCCGCATCGCGCGGTTCCCCATCGCGGCGAACAAGCCGATCCTAGGGGATCGGAACTTCACGCGCGAATCCGGCATCGGCGTGGACCTCGTCGTGAAGGAGCCGCTGGCGATGTTCGGGACGCATCCCGCGCTGACCGGGCGCAAGGGAGAAGTGGTCCTGGGCAAGAAGAGCGGCAAGCTATCGATCACCTACAATCTTGAAAAGCTCGGCATCACCGATGCCGATGACGAAGCCATCGGCGAGATGCTGAAGCGCGTCAAGGACAAGGGAATCGAGAAGCGCGGGCTGCTGACTGACGAAGAGTTCCGCGAGATTGTCGATGGCGTATTAGTCGCCAAGCGGTAGCGGTTGGCGCAGGTCACTCTTACCTTCGATAACGGGCCGGATCCGCAAGCCACGCCGCTGGTGCTCGATTGCCTCTGGCATCATGGCATCAAGTCCACCTTCTTTGTGTTGGGGCAGAAGGTCAGCACTCCGGCCGGCCTGGATCTGGCGCGCCGCGCGAGCAAGGAAGGGCACTGGATCGGGAATCACACCTGGTCGCACGGGGCACGTTTGGGCAACCTGGATCGCGAAAGTGCGCTGGAGGAATTCGACCGCGCAGAGCAATCGCTGTCTTGGGTCCAGCAAGCTGTCCCGTTGTTTCGCCCTCACGGAGGCGCGGGGCGGCTAGGCCGAGGCTTGCTGCATCCTGCGGTCGTCGATCGGCTCACGTTGGGCGGGTATACCTGCGTGCTGTGGAACTCGGTGCCGGGGGATTATCGGGATCCAGGCGGATGGATGGAGCGGGCACTGGCCGACTGCCGCACGCGCGAATGGAGCCTGGTGGTACTGCACGATCTTCCGAACGGCGCTATGCGGCATCTTGATAGCTTCCTGCAGAAGCTCCGGGATGAGGAGTATCAGTTCACGCAGAATTTCCCTCCGGAGTGCACGCCTATTGTCGGCGGCAAAATCGTGCAGCCGCTGGACGGATTTTTGTAAGCTTGAGGATTCATGATTATCGATTGTCACGGCCACTACACCACCGCGCCCAAGGCGCTTCAGGATTATCGGGACGCGCAGATCGCGGCATTGAAAGACCCTGCTCAGCTTCCGTACGACGGCAAAATCAACATCAGCGACGACCAGATTCGGGAAAGTCTCGAAGGCGCGCAGCTCAAGTTGCAGCGTGAGCGCGGCACTGATGTCACCATTTTTTCGCCGCGGGCTTCCGCGATGGCACATCATATTGGCACAGCCACGACCAGTGCGGATTGGTCGCGGCACTGCAACGATCTGATTCACCGCGTTTGCACGCTTTATCCCAGCAATTTCGTGGGCGTGTGCCAGTTGCCGCAATCGCCGGGTGTGCCCCCTCAGAATGTCATAGAGGAATTGGCCCGGTGCGTGAACGAGTTTGGCTTCATCGGCTGCAACCTGAATCCGGATCCGTCGGGCGGCTACTGGACCGCGCCGCCGCTGATCGACAAGTACTGGTATCCGGTGTACGAAAAGATGGTGGAACTGGACGTGCCGGCGATGGTGCACGTCAGTTCTTCTTGTAATCCCGTTTTCCACGCCACCGGGGCGCACTACATCAACGCCGATACAACTGCGTTCATGCAGTTTATCCAAGGCGACCTGTTCAAGGACTTTCCGACGCTGCGGTTCATCATTCCTCATGGCGGCGGAGCGGTGCCGTTTCATTGGGGCCGCTACCGCGGGCTGGCGCAGGACATGAAGCGTCCGACGCTCGAGGAGCACGTGCTGAAGAACGTGTATTTCGATACGTGCGTGTATCACCTGCCGGGAATCGAGCTGCTGCTCAAGGTCGTGCCGGTGGACAACATCCTGTTCGGATCGGAGATGGTGGGCGCGGTGCGCGGCATCGATCCACGCACGGGCCAATACTACGACGACACCAAAAAATATCTGGACGCGCTTCCGTTGAGCGAGGGCGATCGCTACAAGCTTTTCGAAGGCAACGCTCGGCGGGTGTATCCGCTGATCACGAAGAAGTTGAAGTAGCGCATGGACTCTTCCGTGCCGCGTCGCCACTCCTGGCGACGCACGGGTATCGACACGAGTGTCGATACGGCACGCACGAGTGCGTGCGCCACAAGCTCACCACGCTTTCCAAATAAGCACCGCCACGCCGATCAGGAATCCCGCGAACGCCTGATATTCCTGGTTACGCATGTACGCCGCCCATTGGAACCGCTTGCCGCCGCGTTTGCCGGCACCGGGCCATAATCGCGGGACGCGCTTCGCGTAATCGGCATACTGCGGGAACAGCGATCGCAGATGTTGCTCTTCCAGCTCCACTACCGGAAGGTAGATCAACAGGAACACCGCTGCGAAGAGCACGCCGAGTTCCCATCGACGCGACGCGATCACGAATCCAGCCGCTACGGCCAGCGTGCCAATGTACAGCGGATTGCGAACGTGCGCATACGGACCGCTCTCCGCTAGCGAGCGATTCTTGTCCAGATGTCCGGCGGCCCAGGCACGTAACGCCAGCCCCACAACCGACACTGGAAGTCCGAAAGCCAGCGACGTCCAAGTGGGCGCGGACAGCCACAGGAATGCGGCGACCATCAGGAATCCGCCGGGCACGCGCAGTTTCGCGACGGCGTCGGCGTACGGCTTGGGAAAACTCACGCGTGGCACATTTCCAGCGCCTCGATCACCTCAGCAGGGCTTATCGCGCGCATACTGCCGGGATCCGCCGCGCGGCGCTTGTAGCTGGTGATGGCGCTGGAGCTCCGCAAGACCTGAAGGGTCCCGCCGTAGGGTCCGTGCGAGACCGGATCGGTGGGTCCATAGATCGCTACGCCAGGCTTCCCCAGGGCGGCCGCCAGATGCACCGGCCCGCTATCCACGCCCACGATGGCTTGTGCGCGCCGCGTCGCGTCGATCAGTCCTTCGATGCCGGAAAGATGGACCTGCGCGCCCTCGATTTGTCTGAGAGCTTCATAGGCATCCGGGGGACCATTGACCACCAGAGGCACGTTCAAACGTTTCGCCAGCTCCGCGTAGTGCTCCAGAGGCCACTGTTTCGCGCCCCAGCCAGCGAGAGGACAGGCCAGCACGAAGGGACCCTCCGGCAGCGTGCCTTCAGGCTTACCTGGTGGCAACGGAAAGGTTCGCAAGAGGCTGGACGCGCCGGCGGCAGCGACCAGTTCCAGGTAGCGATCCACACGGTGCAGGGCGTTGGTTCGGACCGCAGTCGAATAGAACATGGCCGCGAAGCTTTCGCGCGCCTGGCTGCGCGCCAGCCCGACGATCTTGTCCGCCTTTGCGGACGCGGCGACCAACGCAGACTGAATCAACCCTTGCAAATCCACGGCGAGCTCAAAGCGTTCGCGGCGCAGGAGCCGCCGGGTCGCCAGAATCTCGCGAGCCGTGCGATTGAATGGAATGATCTCGTCGACGAACGGATTGCCTTCGAGCAGTGGCGCCCAGCGGGGCTTGATGACCCAGCTCAGGCGACTGTGCGGAAAGCTGTGCTTAAGGCTGGCGACGGCGGGTAATGCATGGATCACATCCCCCATGGAGCCGAGCCGTACGACTAGGATGCGGAACATCGGTTCTTATATTTCATTTCAACAGGTCGCCCGCAAGTAATACAAGTGCTGTTTCCGCTACTCGCGCCGCGCTCACGCGAGTCATGCAGCGGTGATCGATCGGGCATTCGCGCTTCAGGCAAGGGCTGCACTCCACTGGTTCGCGGACCACTCTCGCCAGCGGACCCGTGGGGCCGGTGGTCTGATCGTCGGTCGAGCCGAAGACGGCGACGGTCGGTACTCCCAGCGCGGAGGCGATGTGCATGGCGCCGGAATCGTTAGTCAGGTATACGCGGCACGCCGCGGCGAGGTCGATAAACTCGGCGAGCGAAGTTTCGCCGGCGAAGTTCTTCACGCGGGTAGTGATCGATGCCGCAACCGACTCGCACAACGCACGCTCGTCCTTCGATCCGAAGATGGCGACCGCCGCACCGAGCTCGCTGGCCACGCGATTGGCCGATTCCGCGAACCGTTCCGGCAGCCAACGCTTGGCGGTCCCGTAGGCAGCTCCAGGACTCACGCCAATCACGGTATCGCCCAGTCCGAGCTGGCGGAATCGATCGAGGCCCGCGGAGCGTGCGGCGGGCGCGCCTTCCAGGCGGATCGCGTCGTTTTGCGGCAGCGCGTCCAGGATCCCGGCTCGGCGCAGCATTTCGAGGTAGTAAAAACTTTCGTGCCGAGGGATCTCGCCGGGTTTCGGAACCGGAATCGCGCGGGTCAGCAGAAACCCGCGTCCGTCACGGGCATAGCCGATGCGCTCTGGAATGCCAGCGAGGGAGGCGATCGCGGCGGCCTCGAAGGCGTTCTGGAGCAGGATCGCGGTGTCAAACTGAAGTGGGCGAAGGGCGCGCGCGGCCGCCCATTTGTCGCCCATCGTTCGAGCCGCGTACGGTATCAGGTCGTCACAAAAGGGTTCGCGGCGATAGAGGTCGGCCACCCAGGGCTTGGCGAGAATCGAGATGCGGGCCTGGGGGAACCGCTGGCGCAGCGCGCGCAAAGCGGGCAGCGACATGACAGCATCGCCTACCCAATTGGTGGCGCGAACCAGGATTCTCACAGGCACTACCTTCTAGTCTAGCCGCCCAATAGGGAAAGAACGTCGTTCACACCCGAAAGCCGGAAGGGCCGGTCTGATACCAGGGCTTCTCCATAGTGAGCGCCGATCAGCGACCCGAAATAGCGATCGCGGGACTCCAGACCGAACAAATAATCGCCGACTCCGTGCGCGATCACACCGAACTCTTCCGCGGTCTTCTCGAACTGGGATCGATGGATACGCAGCAGGTCTAACTTGAGCTGAAAAACACTGGTCGTATCGACGACGAAGGAAGGCTGCGCGAACTTATTTAGTGGATAGAACAGGAACGCGCCGGGCTTGTGTGGAGGACTGGGGTCGTCGAGCTTGGTCAGCCCGCAGTAGAGCTGGGAATTTCGGACCATGAGTCCCGCGGCTGCGTGATCCGGATGACGGTCTTCCCAATAGGGAGCAAGTACGAGTCTGGGACGATGGCGCCGGATGGCCCCCGCGACGAGCCGCCTGTTCTCGGGAGAATCCACCAGCCCGCAATCCGGGAGATCCAACGCCTCGCGGGCGCTGGCGCCGAGAAACTCCGCAGCTGCGACGGCCTCGACCTGGCGTTGTTCCAACGTCCCGCGCGATCCCATTTCCCCGTTCGTGAGATCCACGATGGCGAAGGAAATCCCGGCGTTGCGCAGAAGAAGCGCGATCCCGCCCGCGCCCCATTCCACGTCGTCGGGGTGAGCGCCAAAGAAAATCACGTCGGGCATAAAGAGCCATGGTACCGGGGACGGCGGTACTGTAGTAGTGGGGTGTCCGACATGTTCAAGCGCCTTTGTCTGGCCGCACTGGTTGCGAGCGCGATTTCCGCTGCGCCCAAAGTGATCGTGGTGGACATCGACGGTGTGATCCATCCCATCACGGTCGACCTGCTAGCCCACGCCCTGGATCAGGCCGCGAACCAGAACGCCGACGCTGTCTTGCTGCGCCTGAACACTCCCGGCGGGCTGCTGGATGCTACGCGCCAGATGAACGAGAAGATCGTGGCCTCGCGCGTGCCGGTGATCGCGTACGTGACTCCCAGCGGGGGGCGCGCGGCATCGGCGGGATTCTTCATTCTCGAAGCGTCGGATGTCGCGGCGATGGCCCCGGGCACCAATACCGGTGCGTCCTCGCCGGTTGCGTTGACCGGGACCATGGATGAGACCATGCGTCACAAAGTGGAAAACGACGCCTCGGCGTGGCTTCGCAGCACGGTGGAGAAGCGCGGGCGCAACGCCACGCTGGCCGAGACCACCATTCGCCAGGCCAGCTCCTTCACCGAAAAGGAAGCGCTCGACCAGCATCTGATCGACCTGATCGCGGCCAGCGAGCAGAAACTCTTCGAAGCCTTGGAGGGTCGTGAAATTACGCGCTTCGACGGCCGCAAGGAAGTTCTCCATCTAGCCGGCGCGGAGGTGGTCCCGTACGGTCTGACGCTGCGCGAGCGGATTATCAGTGCCATCGCCGATCCGAACATCGGGTTCATTCTGCTGGTGGTGGGAGCGCTCGGGCTGTATGTGGAGTTTAATTCGCCGGGGCTCATCTTTGCCGGCGTCGGGGGAGGCATTTCCTTGTTGTTGGGGGCATCCTCGCTCGCGGTGCTCCCGCTCAACTGGGTGGGTGTTTCCTTACTGCTGCTGGGAGGCGTGCTGTTCATCTTGGAAGCGCACTACACTTCGCACGGAGTTCTGGGGACAGGCGGCACTGTGGCGATGGTACTTGGTGCGCTGATGCTGATCGACGGTCCGCCGGAGATGCAGATTCATCTGGTCACGGCGCTGTCAGTGTCGATTCCCTTCGCGCTGATTACGATGTTTCTTCTGTCGCTTGCGATGCGCGCTCGGCGGAACAAATCGCTGATGGGCGGCGAGGGCTTGCTCAACGAAATCGGCGAGGCTCGGACCGCGCTCGCTCCGGCCGGAAAAGTGTTCGTGCACGGTGAGTACTGGGATGCCGTTTCGTCTACGCCTGTGCAGCCGGGCGGGGAAGTGCGCGTGGTCGCAGTAAACGGGATGAAACTGAGCGTCGAGCCCCGGGCGACCCAGCCACGCTAGCTCTATTCCTGAGGCACATCCCAGCCGATCTGCCGAATATGGCAGCTCGTTCCAAGAACGGTCCGAAGCGGGTCCGTTTCGTGCTTCTCGCGCTAGCTGCTCTGATGGTGCTTCAGCTGGGCTACCTCCTGAGCCGGGTGGCGAATCCGAAGGTCAGTTGGACGATAGCGGCGATCCTTGCGGCCCTGCTCGTCCTGGAGTTCGCGCGGTGGCGGAAAGCACACAAGGCGTGTGCGTCGCTGGTTGGAGCCGCCGAAAAAATGCTCGGCAAGGCGCCGGACGCCGAAGTAATCCAGATATGCGACAAGGCGATTACGATTGCCATGCGTCGGAAAATCTTAGCGAGCGATTCCGCGGTTAGGGCGCTGCTGCTTCGCTCCGAAGCTCTGCGCAAGCTTGGCAAGCGCGACGAAGCGTTGCAGTCGTCGGTCCAGGCGCTGGCGGCCTTCTGCAGGCTCAAGAACGGAAATACGCAATTGGCGACCCTGGATCAGACCGGTGGCATTTTGCTCGAAATGAACCTCGAGCGCCGCGCGATACCTTTACTCGAAGCGGCTGTCGCGCTGGGACAGCGTGCCAAACAGCAGCCGCTCCAGGTCGCGGTGAGGCTTCAGCGGATCGGCCTGGCCTATTTGCGAGTCGGGCTACCCGCGAATTCGGTGGCCGCGTTCGGCAAGGCCGTCGACATTATGACCAAGGTGAAGGGTCCCGATGCGGCTATGCTCGCGAATCCATACATCAACCTCGGAAACGGCTACAAGCGCATGCAAAGGCTCGATGACGCCGAGCGATGCTACCGGGAGGCATCGCGGATCCACCAGATCAACGGTAGCGAAGATTCCGAGCAGATTACGATCCCATTACTGAATCTAGGTGTAGTGTGCGCGGAATCGGGGCGGGAGGAAGAAGCCGAGAAGTATTATCAGGAGGTTCTCGAACTGCGAATACGCACGCTGGGGCGGAACCACTGGCGCGTCGGGAACACCTACAACAACCTGGCTGGCTGCAGACGCCGGCTGCGCGATTTCAGCGGCGCGGAGCAATACATTCAGCAGGCGATCGAGATCCTCGAGTCACGCCCCGAATCCTTGTGCAACGCGATAGAGAGCCTCTCGCGGCTTCGCGAGGATGAAGGCCGCGTCGAAGAGGCGCTGGCGGCGACCGCGCGGGCCCGTGAGATCCAGCAGAATCTGCCGACACCCGACCTGAGTGAAATGGCCACGCTCTATGAGCGCGAGGCGCAACTGGCATCCCGCTGCGGCGACGAAGAGCGGTCTGGCGATTGCCGGTCTCGGGCTGCTCAGGTCCGGAAGGCATTGGCGGCGGCACCGGCTGCGGATCGCGATGTTACCAACCTGCCCGAATCGCTCAAAGCCCTGGAGCAGCATCTGGCAGCGTCGGTTGAAACGGTGCGGGCGCTGCAGTCGGCGATGTAACTACAGTAGCTCGGCGGCGCTAAAGAAAAACGGGATCTCGACGGCTGCCGTCTCCGGCGCGTCCGATCCATGCACGCAGTTGCGCTCGATGCCGGTTGCGAAACGCTTGCGTATGGTTCCTTCAGCCGCGTTCGCAGGGTTGGTAGCCCCCATCGTATCGCGCCACTTCTTGATGGCGTCCTGCGCTTCGAGAACCATGACGACCACCGGGCCTTCGGTCATGAACTTCACCAGCGAGCCGTAAAAGGGCCGTTCGCGATGGACGGCGTAGAAGTTCTCGGCCTCCAACTGGCTCAGGCGTTTCATTTTCATTCCGGCGACGCGGAAACCGGCCTTTTGAGCGATGGCGATGATGTCGCCGGCCTGATTCGCGGCTACGGCGTCGGGTTTGATGATTGCAAAAGTACGTTCCATGATCTTGTAAACGTGATCTCCTAGAGATGTTTCTTGATTCGTTCGCCGATCTCGGCGGGCGACGCGCACACGTCGATGCCCGCGGCCTTCATGGCGGCGATTTTATCCGCGGCCTTGCCACTGCCGCCTGAAATAATCGCGCCTGCATGGCCCATGCGGCGTCCCGGCGGCGCAGTCTGCCCGGCGATGAATCCCACTACGGGTTTCTTAACGTTCTTCTGAATGTACTCCGCAGCTGATTCCTCGGCGCTTCCGCCGATCTCGCCGATCATCACGATGGCGTGCGTGTCGGGATCTTCGTTGAACAAACGGATCGAGTCGATAAAGGTGGTGCCGATAATCGGGTCGCCGCCGATGCCGATGCAGGTGGATTGTCCGATCCCCAAGCCGGTGAGCTGGCCGACCGCTTCGTAGGTCAGAGTTCCTGAACGCGATACGACGCCCACGTGGCCCGGCTTGTGGATATAAGCCGGCATGATGCCGATTTTGCATTTCCCTGGCGAGATGACGCCCGGGCAATTGGGGCCTACGAGCCGAGTTTTCGGGTGCTCCTTGAGATAAGCCCACGCCCGGAGCATGTCCGACTGCGGAATTCCCTCGGTGATGCAGACTACTAGCGCGAGTCCGGCGTCGGCGGCTTCCATGATTGCATCCGCGGCGAAGGGCGGCGGCACGAAGATCACTGTGGCGTTCGCGCCCGTGGCCTGGACGGCTGTGGCCACCGTATCGAACACCGGCAGGTCGAGATGTTTTTGGCCGCCCTTGCCCGGTGTGATGCCTCCGACAACTTTGGTGCCGTAGGCGATGGCCTGCTGGGCATGGAAAGTGCCTTCCTTGCCGGTGAAGCCCTGTACCAGCAGCCGCGTGTTCTCGTTAACTAAAACGCTCATTTGGCCGCCGCTACGACTTTCTCGGCCGCATCGCGCATCCCGTCGGCGACGATGATTTTGAGACCCGATTCGTTGAGGATTTTTCGTCCCTGCTCGGCATTGGTGCCTTCCATGCGGACCACGATGGGAATGCTCTGCGTCATGGCGCTGGTTGCTTCCACCACGCCTTGTGCCACGATATCGCCGCGCAGAATTCCGCAGAAAACATTGATCAGCACGGCCTTCACCGATTTGTCAGAAAGCAGGATGCGGAAGGCGTTGCGGATCTGTTCGACGTTGGCGCCTCCGCCGGCATCCAGAAAATTCGCCGGACTTCCGCCCGCGAACTTCACGATATCCATGGTGGCCATCGCCAGTCCCGCGCCGTTCACCAGACAGGCGACGTTGCCATCGAGCTTGATGTAGGTCAACCCGAAGCGCGAGGCTTCGACTTCCAGGGGATCTTCCTCGTTCAGATCGCGCAGTTCCCGCAAATCCTTGTGGCGGAACATGGCGTTATCGTCCAGATTCATCTTGGCGTCGAGCGCGTAAACTTTTCCGTCCTTCGTCAGGATGAACGGGTTGATCTCGGCGAGCGATGCGTCCAATGCTTCGTTGGCGCGCGCCAGCGCCATCATGGCTTGCGCGGCCAGGTTCGCCGACGCGCCTGGAATCCCGATGCCGAAGGCCAGTTTGCGCGCTTGAAACGGCGTCAGGCCGAGGCCCGGTTCCATCGGTTCTTTGAGAATCCGCTCGGGGGTCTTGGCGGCGACCTCTTCGATCTCGACGCCGCCGTCGGCCGAGGCCATGAACACGTTCTTGCCGCGCGCGCGGTCAAGCACGATGCCCAGGTATAGTTCGCGCTCGATAGGCAGGGTTTCTTCGATCAGCACACGATGGACCACGCGGCCTTCCGGGCCGGTCTGATGGGTCACCAGCGTCATGCCCAGGATCTTTTGCGCGATCTCGGCGGCTTCTTCGGAGTTCTTGGCGACTTTAACGCCGCCGCCCTTGCCGCGTCCGCCCGCGTGAATCTGCGCTTTCACGACCACGCTGCCGCCAATGCGTGACGCTGCCGCCGCGGCTTCCTTCACCGATAGTGCGACTTCGCCCCTCGGGACAGGGACCCCGTATCGTGCCAAGAGTGCCTTGGCCTGATATTCATGGATTTTCATTGCGATGTTACAGTGGAGAATTCTCACTATACCGCACGTCATGTCCCTCCTGCCTTATTTGCATCGCGTTGCCGCGGGCTCCGACCTTTCCACGGAGGAGGCCCACGAAGCCATGGGCGTGCTGCTGGAAGGCCGGGCGGGCGAAGTGGAGATCGCCGGATTCCTGGTGGCCTTGAAAATGAAAGGCGAAAGCGCCGCCGAGCTCGCCGGGTTCGCACGCGCGATGCGCGACCGCATGATCGTGGTGGACGCGGGTCGTTTCAATGTGATCGACACATGTGGAACCGGCGGTGACGGCTCGGGGACGTTCAACATTTCGACTGCGGCGGCCATCGTCATGGCGGGAGCCGGCGCGCACGTCGCTAAGCACGGCAACCGGTCGATATCGAGTAACAGCGGAAGCGCGGATGTGCTGGAAGCATTGGGTGTGCGCGTAACTGGCGTGACGCCCGAGGAAAGCGCGCGGTCGATTCGCGAGATCGGGATCGGGTTTCTGTTCGCGCCGGCGCTGCATCCGGCCATGAAGCATGCCCAGGCGGTCCGGAGGGCGCTGAAAACTCGTACGGTGTTCAATTTGCTCGGGCCGCTGGTGAATCCTGCCCGTGCGCAGGCGCAACTGATTGGGGCTCCATCGCCGGGAGCCGCGAAGCTGATGGCGGAGGCTCTGGCCGAGCTCGGAACCCACAGATCCTTCGTCGTGCATGGCTGGGACGGTCTGGACGAGGTCACCACGACGGCTGCCACCGACGTTTACGAAGTCTCGCGCAACGGCGTGGTGAAGAGTGTCTGGCGGCCGTCGGATTTTGGGGTGCACACTGCGGATCCAGATTCACTTAAAGGTGGAGATTCCTTGTGTAATGCACAGATGATACTGGAGATCCTGCGTGGAGCTCCAGGGTCCAGGCGGGATATCGTCTTGGTGAACGCGGCGGCCGGTTTGCTCGCGGCGGGGCTGGCGGCGGATCTGCGGACGGGCATGGAATCAGCCGCCCGATCGATCGACTCCGGGGCCGCGATGGCCAAGCTGGAGCTGCTGAAAAAGAACTTCCCTACGCACTGAGCCCGTTTCGTCCGGTACTACGCGTTATCGGTATCGGAGGAACGGACGACTTCTTGTGAGTCGCCCGCTGGATGCCCGGACCGGGTGGCTAAGCCGCCCGGCCGGTGTCCAGTTTTGGCAGAATATGTCGCATGCCTCGCGTACGCCTGTTCCACTGGCGAGCCGACGAAGCCAAGGCCTTGATTGCCGCTTTGCACGCTGGCGGCTACACGGTCGATTATCAAGCCAACGGAAGCTGGCGCTCGTTGCGCGAGAATCCACCACTCGCGGTGGTGATCGATCTGACGCGGCAGCCGTCGCATGGCCGTTACGTTGCTGCGGAGATGCGCGCTACCAAGTCTCTCCGCCAAATACCGATCGTGTTTGTAGATGGCGATCCGGAGAAGGTGGAACGTGTGCGAAAAGACCTTCCGGACGCGGTCTACACGTCGCGCGAGCGGCTGGTCTCGGCGCTAAAGCGTGTGAAGCCACTGGCTGATCCGGTGATGGCTCCGCGCATGATGAATCGGACCGACCGCACTGCCGCGGAGAAACTTGGCATCAAGGCAGGCGCGCGGGTGGCGTTGATCGATCCACCGGCGGATTACCCTCGCGTGCTGGGTAAGCTCCCGAAAGATGCGTTGCTTGAGGAGGAGCCAGAGGAAACGCTGCCCTTGACGCTGTGGTTCGTCCGCGATCCCGATACGTATCTGTCCGGCCTGCCAGGCATGCGTAAACGAGCGATGGCCAGCCGGATCTGGATTGTTTATCCGAAGGGTCGACAGGCGTCGGGGCTAACGCAGGCTTTCGTTCGAGAATCGGCGCTGGCAGTGGGGCTGGTGGATTACAAGGTTTGTTCGGTGAACGAAGTCTGGACGGGGTTGCTGTTCACGCGGAAAAAGTGAACGGAGACTAGTTCGGCCCCTTGAAGTAGCCGCCCATGAAGCCAATCAGGCCGTCGAGCTTGTCCGTGATCTCAGCCAGGCGCATGTCGATGTGGTTCATGCGTTGATCATGAACCCTCATGCTTTCCTGCATATAGACGACGTTCTCGGCCTGGAGTTTCTGCACCTCGGCCTGACGTCGCTGGATTTCCGCCATCACCACCGCGGTGTCCTGCAGTCGCCGAATCTCTTGCTCGAAGTTCACCTAGATCTAGTGTAACCGACTCGGAAAACTCTCATTCTCGAGCCATCACGCCCTTCCATTTGCGCAGCACCAGTTCCGTCAGGCTCAGCAGCACTGCGAGACCGAGCAATCCCGGCCACAGCTGCAACGACGACGCTATCGACCGCCCTCCGCCGGAATAAACAGACGCCGGATCCGGTTGGAAGCGGCCGCCGGTAAACGCGGCCACTTGCTTGAGCAGGGCTTCGTTCGATCCGTAATCGGCCAGCTCGGCCTCGGGACGATACAGTCCGGCTTCGGGGAATGCGCGCGATTCTTCGGCCGTGCGGACGCGGAACAAGCCTTGCCGCTGGCCGATCGGCAGCCGTCCGCGGAACGTGCCCGCCGCGATTTTCTTCACCGGAACGGGCTGCTGGAATCCGTCGGGCCCGAAGGCGTAGACGTCGGGAATTTTGTCCGGCTCGGGGACGCCGCGGCCCAGGCGATACTCCACCACCAGGTCGCCATTGGCGCTGTCGTACTCGAGCGACGCCTCGCCGGCTTGGGCGCGCGGGAGCAGATCGCGGCAAAGATTCGTCCAGAACTTGTCGTAGCCTTTCCAGGAAACCCAGTCCGCCGCCCATCGAGTCTTAGCATCGGAAGCAAACACCGCCGAGCGTCCGAGCCCGTACTGCCAGCGCGTCAGCAGTGGATCGTGGCGATCGAGCTGCAGAATGGTTTCCGCCGTCGGCTTGGATATAAACCGTACGTAACCCTTGAGCGCCGGCGCGGTGTCCATGCCGACGTCGTTAAGAATTTCCGCGTGCTTCAGCACTTCCGGGGCGAGCGGGCGCTCCACCGTGGTCGATCCGGTATGCTCCAGCACGTCGCGCAGCAGCAGTTGCTCCAGACCTTGGGGCTCGGTCAGGAAGTACGATTTTCCGCCCGCGGCTGCAGCCACGCGTTCCAGATAACTGCGATTCACGTCCTGCCCCAGACCGACCGTGGAAATGGTGACCTTTTGCGCCTCCGCCTCTTTGGCGAGCGAAAGGCTGTCGCCCTCTTCCGAAATGCCGTCGGTCAACAGGACGATGTGCTTATACGTAGCGGTCGCGGGACGGATGCGCCGATAGGCTTCGGTGAGGGCCGGAGCGATCTGCGTGCCGCCGTCGGGCGTGATTCCGGAAATCAGCCGCTTGATGATCGCCTTATCTTCCGCGCGACGGATCGGTACGGCCCATTCGAAGGAATTGTCAAAGATCAGGACGCCCACCTGATCGATGGGGCGCAGGTTCTCGACCACTCCGATGGCCGCCACGCGCGCCAGCTCGATCTTGCGTCCCTCCATGGACGAGGATTTATCGATGATCAGCACCACGGCGGTGCCTTCGGGCGAGCGCGGGGGGGCGAGCTTAGCCGGTAACGCTCGCTCCAGCGGATCTTCTACTTTTTTGTCCTCCTTGTACATGTTCCGTTCGCCGCCGATCACCAGCAATCCGCCGCCTTGCTTGACGTACTGTTCCAGGGCTTGCTTGCCGCTGGCGGGAATCGCTTCCAGATCCCAGTTATTGAAGATCACCAGCTGGTAATCGTTCAAATGCACTTCTACCAGCTCGCTGGCGCGGTTCACATCGAACTGCGCGCTGGCAAGCACGGCCGGGAAATGCGAATCCTGCGCGGCGGGATCCTGAGACACGTAAAGAACCTTGGGTTGCCGCAGGACCACAGCCTGATCGAAGTGCACCTCGCCCAGCGCGCCGGCGCGAATGGCTAGCGCAATATCCAGCGCACCCGGCGTATTCAGGCTGGCGTGCAGACGCAGCGGGTTTTCGCCGCGATTCAGGTTCACTTGCGTCTGGCCCAAGGGTTTGCCTTCGGCCGAAAGCTCCACTTGCGCCGGACCCGCCGAGGGAGACGAGACCACCACGTCGATCGGGAATTGTTCGCCGGTGAAGGCGATGGAGGGCAGACTCACCGACTCCAGGCGCAATGCCGGCTTGGCGTGGCCGGCGAGGGCGAAGGTGTCGATCGGAATGCCCAACTGCTGGGCCTGCCAAGCGGCTCGCGCGATGCTGCCCTTGTTCTCCTTGCCGTCCGTGATGAGCGCTACCCGTGGGACCATGCCGGCGGGCAGGGAAGCGATGGCCTCGCTAACCGCGGCTTCCAGGTCCGTGGCGCGGCCCGCTTCGCCCGAAGTTGCCGTGAGCCGGATGTTGTTCTGTTGCTCGCCGGCAGTCAGATCTCGTGTGGAGCGCGCAAAGGGCACCACGCGCATCCAGTGACGGCCCCGGGCTCCGGACATGGTTCTGGCCAATTGCGAAGCGCGCTCGAGATCGGCGGCCGACGAGCTGGCGGAAGTGTCCACCAGCACGGCCAGGGCGACTTTGGTCTCCTGCAGAATCATGCGCGGCTCCGCCAGAGCCAGCAAGATCGCCGTGAAGCACGCGGCCTTGAGGACCAGTCCCAGCTTGCGTGCCGTGCGCCGCCATTCAAACAGAATCCAGGCGAGCGGGAGCCACGCGATCGCCAGGACCCAAGCGCGGTCGAAGGTCATGCGGACCGCTCCATTACTGTCGCGGCTCTGACAAGCCGTTTCCGAGCCGCGAGAGTCATCGAGCGGACAGTGGTCACGACGCCTTCCTCCATTGAGTCAGCGGAGCCATTGCACGAGAGGCTCGCAATCGGAACGCGCGGCTGCGTCCGTACACCAGCCAGTCCGCCAGCAGCCCGATTCCGCCCAGCAGCGCGAGCCACGGCCACAGATCCCGCGGTGCGGCGTCCGCGACGATCGCGCGCGGAACACCTTTGCGGACACTGGCAGGAACACGCCAGGGAACTTCTCCGACGTCCGGCAGAGTGAGCGAATACACCGTCTCGCGATCGCCCATCTGCACGCGTACAGTTCCGGGCGCGCCGGAGAAGAACCGCAGATTATCGCCGTCGATGGTAAAGGGCAGGGAACGGTTCTCCGCATCCAACACGCGGATGCCTTCCGGCTTCACATCTTTCTCGACCGGTACGTTGACCGTGCCGACGGTTCCTGCCTGAAACTCCCATTGGCGGAACGCTCCCGGTGTCATCCAGCGCAGGATATTAGCGATCAAGAGAGGTGTCGCCAACTGGTATTTCATCGAGCCGCGGCCCGGGTGGAAGCCGATGACCACCTGCTTGTTCGCGCCGGGCTTAAATCCTGCACGAGTCGATTCATGCGCAACGATCACCGGACCTTCGGTGGTTTCCGCGACGACAATATCACCGTCTGCCGGCGAAAAAACCTCGGCCGATTCAAGCGTCACGTCTCGAGTGCGCAGACCCGCTCCCAGAGTTGTCTCCGGGTGCCACTTGTCCAGGCGCAGCCCGCTGCGAGTGGCGCTCACTCTGACGGGTGACGCGGAGGCAGGTGGCTCGATCCAAATCGAGGGCGCGTTCGGCGGTGTCGGAGAGGAGAAGCGATCCAGTACTACGACGTCGGCCTTCACCGCCGGATCAAACTTGTCGGTCGATTCAAACACTGCGTCCACCTGTGGATTCGCGGCAAACAACGGGCGTAGCAACTGTGGCTCGTCGGAGTAAACCACCACGTGGGAGGAGACCTGCGGCGGCAGTTCCACTACGGCCCGGTCATCCTGCGGGAAGGCGTCGCGGACGTTCAGCCGGGCTTCGAGGAAACCACCCGACTTGGCGGCATAGGTAAACGTCGCTTGCTCCTCGGCGCCTGGACGCAGCGTTAAGCGTCGCGAGCCCGCGGGCGATTTCGAGAACTGCAACCCCAGATCGACACTCTGCGGACGCGCACCGTAATTCCGAACGACCACGAAAATATCCCAGCTATCGGGCGCAGTGGGCGACCGTCGCAGGCCGATTTTTCGCAGCCCGACATTCTCCTGAGTAGAGCTGGTCGTGATCACGCGCAGGTTCGCGGGGAGCGCAGACAGCCCCGCTTCTTCTTCGGAAACGCGTCCCGCGCCCACAAAGACGATCTCTCCGGGTCTCTGGGACTGCAGCTTCTGCGCCCGGTCCGCGAATTCCAGCGCCTGCGCCAGGTTCAAAGCCGAAGCCCCCGGCTGCGATTGTTGAATGGCGCTCTCCAGCACGCCGCGGTTGGATTCAAACGCGGTGGCAGGCGTCGCGAGCGCATCGGCGCGCACCAGCATCACGCGATCGCGGCGGGGGATGCTCCGCAGATAAGCCCGCGCATTGGCCTTGGCCTGATCCATCAAAATGCCCTGGCCGGCTGTCGTATTTAGACGGGACCCCATCCAAGCCGATGTATCGAGCACGATCACGTGATCGCGCCCGGTAGCGTCGAAAATCCCCAATTGCGGGCCGGCGATGGCGGTCAGCAGCAGCGCCAGGCTCACCAGTTGCAGGATCAGGCTCCAGGGCTGCTGGATGCGGCGGCGATGCTTCAGCTCGGTGCGCACGTCCGCGGCCGACCAGAAGCGCAAGGTGGCCACCAGCTGCCGCCGCTTGGAGCGATCGAGCAGGTACAGCGCCACCACTCCGGCGGAGATCGCGCCCACCAGTCCGAGCAGCTCGCCGAGGCCGAGGTTGAGGAAGTTCATTTATCTAGTTCGCAGGCGACAAGATCGCCTGCGCCACCATTCAGGCTACCGCACCGCTCTTGACCAGCGGACCAAAGATCGCCTGCTCGATGGGAACCGAGGTCGGCACGCCCAGGTAGCGGCCGCTGTTACGCTCGGCCACTTTACGGATCAGGTCGGCGTGGGCATCGAAGGCCGCGGTGTACTGCGCACGCGCGTCACTGTCGAAAGCCAGCTCCACTTTCTGCCCGGTCTCGGCGTCCTCAATCTCCAGCTCGCCCTCCCACGGTGGTTCACGATCTTCGTCCGCCCAGATCTGCAGCAGAATCAGCTCGTGCCCAAAGTCGGCCAGATACTGGAGCGGCTTCTCACAGTCGCGGTCGTCAAGGAAATCCGAGATCACCATGGTCAATCCACGCTGCGGATACTTCGAGCAGAACTGCCGCGAGCATTCCAGAAAATTTGTCGGTCCATCCACTTCCAGGCCTGAGAGAAAGTTCATAGCCGGTGTGAACCGGTGCCGCCCGCCGCTGGCGGTGAAGGCGTCATGCAATTTGCCGCTGAAGGGTTGCAGGCAGATCGAATCGAGCCGGACTAAGCCCACGTAGCACAGCGCTGCAGCCAGCTTCTGCGCGTAATGAAACTTGTCGGTCGCGCCGGTCTCCATCGATTTGCTGATGTCGATCAGCAACCGCACCGGAATGCGCGGCTCCAGTTGGAACATTTTGAGAAACAGCTTTTCCAGGCGCAGATACGCCCGCCAGTTGACGGCGCGCAGGTCGTCACCGTGATGGAACTGGCGATGGTCCAGAAACTCCTGGCCGGATCCGGCAAAGCGCGAGGTGTTGTGACCGCCGACCAGTCCCGGCAGCGAATTCTGCCACTGGATGGTCAGCCGTTCCAGGCGTTCGAGAAAGCGAGTGTCGAGAAGCGGTTCAGGCACGTGAGGGAACCGCTGCGGCCACGCTCGGAATAATCTTGCTCAGGATGGTTTCCGGAGTCTGCCCTTCCGCGTGGGCGTCGAAATTCAAAATGATGCGGTGGCGCAGAACCGCGGGCGCGATGATGTCGATGTCCTCGACGGACAGATGCAGGCGGCCCTTCATCAAGGCGAACACGCGTCCGCACTCCACCAGCGCCTGAGCGCCGCGCGGCGAGCTTCCGTAGCGGATGAACTTGTTGGCCAGCTCGTGCGCTTCGGCGGCGCCGGGTTGCGTGGCCATCACCAGACTAATGGCGTGATCCTGCACGTGCGGCGCAACTAACACCTGATGGCACACGGCGCGCAAGCCCAGGATTTCTTCGCGCGTGAGCACCGGCGCGATGGCGATTTCGTCTTTCTCGATAGTGCGCTCGACGATAGTGCCCAGGTCGGCGCGCGAAGGATAGCGCACCAGGATCTTCATCAGGAAGCGGTCGAGCTGCGCTTCGGGGAGCGGATAGGTCCCTTCCATCTCGATGGGATTTTGGGTCGCCATGACCAGGAACGGAGGTTCCAATTCCATGGTCTGCGTTCCGCTGGTGACGGTGTGTTCCTGCATGGCCTCGAGCAGCGCGGACTGCGTTTTGGGCGTCGCGCGATTGATCTCGTCGGCCAGAACCAGATGGGCGAAGATCGGGCCGGGCGAGAAACGCAGGGCCTTGGATCCGCTCTCGCTGTCGATAATCATGCTGCCGACGATGTCGGCGGGCATCAGGTCCGGCGTGAACTGGATGCGCGAATACTTCAGGTGCATCACTTTGGAGAGAGTCCGCAGCAGCGTGGTCTTGCCCAAGCCCGGAACGCCCTCGAGCAGCACATGGCCGCCGGCCAGCAGGCAGATGAGCACGCCGTCCACGACGTCCTGCTGTCCTACAATGATCTTTCCAATTTCGGCCCGCACACGTGAGAGCTGGGAGGTCGCGAGCTGAAGAGCGGTATCTGGCTGCATCCAGACTATATTATCTCAGCCCGCCCAGACCTCTCGTCACGCGGTCCACGAACAGGTCCAGGAACGCTCGCGCGTTCACCTTGGCGGCTACCTGGGTCTTGGATCCGGCGACCGGCTTGAATACCGTCTGCCCGGGGCCCGAGAGCGGGACGTCGACCGTACCTGCTTGCATTTCGAGAAGATCCGGCCGGAAAACCGCGGCGATGGCCAGGGGATCGTACAGCGTGGGATTCGGATCGTGGGTCTGCTCCTCGGCCAGGTCAATTAGCCGGACCAAGAAAAGCCCCGCGGGATCGGTACCCAGACGCAAGCGGTCGATATCGTCTTCGCGCAATTTGCATTGCGAGGTCACATCCAGGCCGACGGCGGTGATCGGCACGCCCGAGTGGAATACGATATCCGCGGCGGTGCGGTCACGCTTCACGTTGTACTCGGTTTCGGTGCTGAAGTATGCGCCGCCCATGATCACGATCCGCTCGATATTGTTCTTGATGCGCGGATCGGTCTTGAGCGCGAGCGCGATGTTGGTCAGCGGGCCGATCGCAACGATGGTAATCTTGCCCCTCGATTGCAGAGCTGTATCGATGATGAGATCGGCGGCGCGCTTGCGCGCGGCGTCAGGGATCGTATCGTTGCGCGTCAGGACATCGAACTCTTTGGATGCGGCAGACATCGTGGGGTCCAGCAGCGGCTCCGACGCGCCCATAGCCAAGGCGATATCGCGGCGGTTATAGACGCCCAGCATCTTCCAGGCCAGCCGCGTTTTACTTTCCACGTCGTCGATCACCGTGGTCACGGCACGCACGTCCAATTCGGGCGAGTGCAGCGCGAAAGCCAGCGCCAGAGCGTCGTCGATCGAGTCGCCGATATCGGTGTCGAGGATGATGGGGATTCGCTGTGCGGACGCCGTCAGGCAGATGAGTGCGACCAGCGCCAGCCGCTTCCAGGTCATGCCCGGATTATAGCCCGCTCCATCACTGTCGCGGCTCCGCACAAGCGTTTCCGAGCCGCGAGAGTTATCGAGCGGTATCTAAGCTTCCAGAAAGCTTTGCAGATCGACCTCGTTGACCTCGGGCTCGCCCGGCGCGACGTGGTTCAGCTTCCCGGCTTTCATCCAACGCTCGAGTTCATCCACCAGGCTGTAGAGATGATCGAAGGAATCCACGATGAACAGAAGCGGCTGATAGTGATCGATCTCGAACGCCTGGTTAATGGCCCACTCGATCTGCAGCGGATAGCGCTGCACGTCCGGGGAGGTTACGGCGTGCTCGATCTCGCCGAAGGAACTGAGCAATCCGCTGCCATAAACCCGTAATCCGGCAGGCGATCGCATCAGCCCGAACTCGATGGTGAACCAGAAGAACCGGGCCATCGCCCGGAAAATGCTGGTGATCGTGCGAACGCGTTCCACCGGATTGCGGATTTCCGAGACCAGCGCCGCGGCGGTATGCGCGCACTCGCCGAATCGCACCAGGGTTTCCGCGAAGTGCGGGTCGGTATGCATCGGGACGTGTCCTGCGATGTCGTGGAATATGTCCGGCTCCGGCAAATAATCCAAGCGGCCGGCCGGGCGGATGGTGACCGTAGTCGGAAACTCGCGATTGCGCAGGCAATCGAAAAACAAGAACGCCGGCACGTATCCGGAGACCGCACGGGCACGGAATCCGGTCAAGGGCGACAGGAAGCGGTTGACGTCCTCCAGGCGCGGGATACGATCCTGCGGAAGACAGAGAGACTGAATCCCGGCCTGAAACCGTTCGTTCGCGTAGCGATCCCAGCGGGGGAGCAGCCTGTCGTAGAGCCTGCGCCAAGTCTCGTGATTCTCGGCGGAGTACAGCTCATACGGCTGACGGATGTATAAGTTAGCCGCCAGGTCGGGAGTGGCAACGGCGTTCATCCGATTTCAGCATACACCCATCAGCCCCACTGTAAAGTGGTGTTAATGATCTTGTCACTGAAAACTAAGGGGAAAGCCCCGTATGTCCAATGGCTCAAGCCGGTTAGGATCGTAAACGGAGGACCGTGATGCGGCGTGTACTGCGTTTTTCGATGTTGTTGGGAGTGGCCGGGTTAGCCTGGTCTCAGGCGATTACGGACGCCGCAGGTGTGATCGCCGGCGGTTCGGTGGGAGTGGGCGCCGGGAAGAAGGTCAGCGACGGCGTCAGTACGGTTTTGCAGAAAACCAGCGCCACGACGACTCAGGCGGCCAAGACTGAGAAAGTTGCACCGGTCGAAAAGCCCCCAGAAAGGGCCGCCGCAAAGCCCTCGCAAAGGGTTGGCGATGGCGGTGGTGGCGGAACCCAACTGCAGGTGGGTCCCGGAGGCGTGGTGAAGGACCACTCCCTGGTACCTCCGCCTCCGCCCAAGAAGGTTGCCGTAGTTCCCCCGCCGCCTCCTCTGGTCCCGCCGACTCCCGTTGCGCTTCAGCCGGTGGTGGTGCTGCCACCGCCGCCCCCACCCGTCACGCCTGAGGATCTCAAGACTCTCGCCAGCGGAACTTCCCGAGCGGAAGTCCTGAAACTGGGTGCGCCTTCCTCGCGAATCACCATGTTCGACGAAGGCCACCTGGTCGAGATCTTTCGTTATCAGACGCACGAGACCACTTTTGGGGTAGTGCGCCTCAGCGACGGATCCGTATCCAGCGTGCAGGTGCGCTAAGCACCCGCTCAGGCTGAAGGCCTGGGCCGCATTGTATTCTGTCGTTAGTGTTTCGCGGGCAGCGCCATAGGGTCAGGATTCTATTCGGGACGGCCGACGTCGTCCTGATCGCACTCGCCTTTGTGCTCGCGTATGCGATCCGTTCGCGCCTGAATCTTGAAAACAATTTCTATATTCCTCAGGGCGTTGCTGCATCCCTGCTGATCTGGTCGATGGTGGTCTGGGTCACCACGGGAGCCTGGTGGGAAACCTACGATCGCATCGACGCCACGCATCCCCGCATTATTCTGCGCCATGCGTTCCGGCAGAGCCTGCTGGGCGCGACCTCGGTCATCCTGTTCGAATTCCTCTTTCGCCTGGACCTCAGCCGCTTGTTTGTCGTCCTGTTCGCGGTGTGCACCTGGTTCTTGCTGTGCCTGTTCCGACTGAATGCCGGGCTGCTGTTGCGGGTCGTACGCCGCGAATTTTCGGTGCCCCACTACGTGATGGTGGTCGGCTTGGGGGACGCCGCGCTGCGGCTGGGCCGGCAACTGGAAGAAGCCGGGGCATCTCACGGCATCCGGTTGCGAGGGTTCTTCGCGGATTCTCCGGAAGCGCCATCCACTCCCATCGAACTCGAGCAGCAATATCCGGTTCATGCCATTACCGAGCTTCCCGGACTACTGCGCAGCCATGTGATTGACGAAATCATTTTCGCCACGGACAGCCGCCGCCTGGCCGAACTGGAAGACGTGATGCTGCTATGCGAGGAAGAAGGCGTCCGCACGCGTATTGCAGTGGGTTTTCTGCCCCATGTGAACAGCCGCGTGTATCTCGACCGGTTGGGAACCTCGCCGCTGCTGACGTTCTCCTCGACGCCGCACGATGAGATCCGCTTGCTGTTGAAGCGCGTCACCGATATCGTGCTGGCGGGCGCTGCGCTGCTGCTGCTCTTTCCGATTATGCTGTTGATCGCCGTGCTGATCCGGCTGACCTCGCCGGGACCCGCGATCTTCCGCCAGGAACGCTGCGGGCTCAATGGGCGCCGCTTCGTGTTCTACAAGTTCCGCTCCATGTGCGCGGATGCGGAGTCCATGCGCGAATCGGTGGAGCACATGAATCAGCGTGAGGTGGTGATGAAGATACCCGACGATCCCCGCCTCACTCGCGTCGGCCGCTGGCTGCGGAAGTTCTCAGCCGACGAACTGCCGCAATTGTGGAACGTGCTCAAGGGAGACATGTCGCTGGTGGGTCCCCGGCCCGCGATTCCGTCGGAGGTGGAACAATATAAACGGTGGCAGCGCCGGCGGCTTCGGATGCGGCCCGGGTTGACCTGCCTATGGGCCATCAGCGGGCGCGACGAGGTCGACTTCGAGACCTGGATGAAACTCGACATGGAGTACATCGATAACTGGTCTCTCGGGCTGGACTGGAAAATTATTCTGAAGACGATTCCCTCCGTACTGATCGGCCGGGGCGCGCACTAGGGCAAACTTCATGGAGCTGGTTCCCACACAAGACGACGTAGTCGCGCTTCTGCGCCGTACCGGCGGGTTGCGCGACGGGCATTTCGAATATCCCGGTGGCCAGCACATTACGGAATACCTGCAGGTGGCGCTGACCATGAGCGACTACCAGGCAGCCAAAATCTTGAGCGTGGGGTTGAGCCGCAAGGTGCGCGCGAACACCGAGATCCGCGCCATGATCCCGGAGCTTTCGGTGGTCGCGCCGGCCACGGGAGGCCTTCCGGTGGCCTACGGCGTGTGCGAGGCACTGCGCGCGCGCCAGGTGTATTGGGCCGAGCGCGAGGACGATTGCGAGCCGCTGCATTTCCGCCAGTACCTGGAAATTCGGCCGGGAGAAAAGGTGCTCCTGGTGGACGATATCCTGCGCACCGGCCAGAAACTCGCGGAGGTGAAGGAGTTGGTCGAGAAGCGCGGCGGTGAAGTGGTTGGGTTGGCCGTGGTGGTCTATCAGCCGAATCCAGCCCGCGTCGACTTCGGGGCGCTGCCGCTTTATTATCTGGCGCAGCTCGATGGTAAATACTACGCCAATGCGGCGGTTTGTGAGCTGTGCAAGCGCGGCTTGCCGTTCGACAAAGTGCGGTTGTGACAAGGCGCACAATCCTGTTAATGCCGCTTGCGCTCGCCGCGCAATCGATCCGGCCGCGGGTCGAAATCACCTGGATCAAAGGTTCCGCGGTACCAGAGGATTTCGCGCGCGACAGCGTGGTCTTTCCCCGAGCTTACACCTGTTGCCCCGCAGCGGGGCTAGGCCGGAAGGCGCTCGAAACCGGACGATTTCCGCATGCGGCGCGCCCGATGGATTTTTCGATCGCCAGTTTGTCCGGATCGGAAACGGACGTCATCACCGTGCTCACAGCGGAGTCGGGGAATGACGAAGACTCGCCGTTTCAGCGATCCGTCCTGGTACCCCTGGCGATTCGCTGGCCGGGGAAACTGAAGCCGCGCATCGCCGATGATCTGCTGATTTCTCACGTGGACGTGCTGCCGACACTACTTTCGTGGCTGGGTGTCGCGCCCCCCGAAGGATTACAAGGGCGCGATCTCTCGAGGTTGATCCAAAGCAGCGCGGGCGAGGTGCCGGATTCCGTGTACTGCGAGGGCCGGCTCGGTCTTCCGGGCGAATGGCGTGCGGTGATCCGGGGGTACGACAAGCTGGTGATTCGTCCTCAGGAAGAAGCCACCCGCCTCTATAACCTGGCCGACGATCCAATGGAAGAGACCGACCTGGCGCACGACCGGGAACACGAACTGACGCGGGATTCCATGCTCGCTCTGGCAAGGCAGTGGATGCGAAAGTTGGGCGACGGCGTGGATCCGTCGGGATTGCGCTTGCGGAACTGACCGCTCCATCACCGTCGCGGCTCAGAGATGACGTTAAGAATCTGCCCGACCTACGAATTCGAGATCTTCCTCGGTTTCGGGGCTGCTAAAGAATACGCGCCCGAAGGCCTTAGGTTCGCGGATCATGACGCCTCCGCCGAATTCAGTAATGTACCACTTATCCGCATCACTGAGAGAGTTATCAAGAGGGGCGGCAACGAGTTCAACTTCGCCTGGTGCTCCGTGGAGCAGCACGCGGTCTCCTAGCAGTCCGTGGTAAATCTTTCGTGAACGAGTGACCTTGAATCTGCCTGAACCGTCTTTTGATATATGGGG
>Ga0209415_10001304_pt1 | contig 47697 bp, 46 predicted proteins | sample PeaSoiSIISIP2007_FD_187696 | JGI IMG/M metagenome (GOLD analysis project Ga0209415, IMG submission 187696) | Peat soil microbial communities from Weissenstadt, Germany - SII-SIP-2007 (SPAdes) (version 2) | ecosystem: Environmental > Terrestrial > Soil > Wetlands > Peat | place: Germany... | reverse complement strand
CGCGCGCACGGTCAAGCGGCCCAGCCCGCCAACGCGCAGCGTCGTGGCGAAGACTCCCTCGTTACCCAGGCGGTGGATGGCGAGCGTCCGCGTGATGATGCGAACGCCGTCCAGGAACACGTGAAGCGACACTCTCCCGTGGCGGCGGCTGACCGTCCCGTCCACGCGCCAGGTCGCGTCGCTGATGATCGCGCCGACGGTGCCGTTGACACCGGCTGGCGTGATTTCGATCGCGCCGGCATCGATTGCGACGCCGATCGGCGTATTGTTCGCGACGCCGCCATCGACGAACCCACGCTGAGTATTTGCGTCGGTGGCGACACTGACCGGAGCGAACGCGAATGGGATTGCTGCCGATGCGCGCATGGCATCGCGAATGTTTACGGCATTAAGGAGGTGCGCTACCCCCTTATCGTATGCCTTTGCGAAGGCTAAGCCGGCTGCAAGCTCCGGGAACCAGTAGAACGCGTCGGAGTTTCCCGTCGTCAGATCGGTCCCCGAAATGATGAGCGGCTTAACCAGTTTTGCGAAATCGACGTATTTGTCGAGTACCGCTGCTATCGGATCCGGGGACAAACCACCGAGCTGAGACATAATGGTGTTCATTGGCCCGATATGCATAAATTTCGGAAGCAGGCCGGCCAAGGATAGTGCCTTAGGAATGATGCTGTTTGATTTTTGAAACGAGATCACGCCTTGCACGAAATCTCGAATGCGTTGGGCGAGCGGAATGAGCGTTATCACCCCCGCCTTGCCGATCGTCGACCAAGTGGCTTCGAGATCGGGAAGCCGGTCTTGGGCGACGAACGCAGCGTTGAGCGCCCCGATCGATGTTCCGCAGACGAGATCATACTGGAGCTCGCTGCAGAGGACCGAAATAGCCCCGGCTTCATAAGCACCGAGTGCGCCACCACCACTCAAAACTAAGGCACGCAAAGCCGTTCCCTCGCTACCGTGGCCAAAGTGTTCGCCCTCAGTGCGTCAGACGCCGCTAAAGCAATGCGCCGAAGCGTCGCGCCTACGACCGGACCGCAGCGAGAAAGTCCAAGACGTCGCCGCCCCACACGCCGGTTGCAATGGTACAGAAGCTGCCGTGACCTTCCTCGTGCGTGGTACCGAACGGCGGATACACGTTCCCTTTGGATGGCGGTCCGTGTTTGAGCACGGCCGGCGTCAATAGCTTGCTCGGCCCGAGATCGTAATCGTTCTGCGCTTGAATGAGGAAGATCGGCACAACGGCGGCGTTGACGGCTCGCACCAAACGCTCCCGAAGTTGCGTATTGCTCTGCCATGATTCAGCACCGGGCGCAAACGGAATCAGCGCAGTGACGTGCGGTGTACGTTCGCCGGTGAGCAACGTCTCGATGCCGCCGTAGGAACAACCGCTCATGGCAACGCGATCGGCATTGACGAACGGCTGCGCTTCCAGGTAGGTGAGCGCGGCGAGCACGTCGTCGACTTGCGCTTCGAGCCTCGCAATTTGTACGCCGGCTCGCGATACCGGCGGCGCGGCCGCAATTTGATCCTGAATGTAGGTTCCGGGCGAACGGCCTTGTCCGCGGCGGTGCGGGATGAAGAACACGTAGCCGTGCTCGGAATAGAATTTCCCGAGTTCCGGACGCGAACCGGGCAGTTTTTCGCTGCCGTGATTCCACAGGATGGCCGGAAACGGTCCGTTCCCAGCCGGCCTCCAAAGGAAGCCGTGCAGTTGCAGCGCGCCGCTTTGAAACACCACTTCTTGCGGCGCGGGTGCTGTCTGCGCGAACGGCACGGCGGTGCAGCTCAACGCGAAGACGAGAATCAGCAGCAAACGAGCAGGCACACGCGCCTATTTCTTTTTTCTGGCTGGTGCTTTCGCTTGAGTGGCTTTGGGGGCGTTTTTCTTTAGGTTGGTTCGATTGAAGGCGATGGCGGCGCGGACGAGGGCTTTTAGAGCGCGCTCGTTGACTTTATCGCCTTCGAACAGGTCGATTGCTCGCCGGGTGTTGCCTCCGAAGCCGGAGTTGAAGAGCTTGTCGGGATCCGGAAGCTTCGCCCCGTAGGCGAACGTGACGTTCACCTTCGTTTTGAAGGCGTTGGCAACGGCGATCATGCCGTCGCACGACCACAACGGGCTGCCCATCCATTTGAATTCCTCGACAATGTCCCGATCGGCGGCAAGGATCGTTTTCCGGACGGTGGCAAACGTCTTGCCTCGCCAGTCTGGGATTTCTGCGATTAGCTCGTCAATCTGTTGTGATGGATTCATTGGATCCTCAAAGGTCGGCGACCACTTTTCGAGATTGCACGGAGACTGCTGCCAGCCGTTTTCGGCCGGGCCTGTAGCATATTTTTCTCGGAGTCGGTGAGTTATCCCCGGCGGGTAAGAAACACCGTACAAAGTTAGGACGGTTGACCCGCGATTCCGAGGAACACGAGGACAGCGCGGTTTAGCCGTAGCATTTCGTCGTCTCGAATGCGCCCAAGTTGCGTTCCAATCTTCGTCTTCGGAACGGTCGTTATCTTGTCAACCATGAGCCACGACGTGGCATTCAATCCGTTCTGTTCGTCGGGTTCGACCCGAAGCCGAAACAGGGGAGCATCCGTTGGATCAGTAGCGAAGCCACAGACCGTAATCGAAGCCGTCATGTCAAACCGATCGTCTTGCACGATGACGACTGGGCGTGGCTTGCCGGCATAGCTACTGCCCCCGCTGACGGTCCAGATCTCGCCACGCCTCATACGGTGTTAGGAAGAAATCGCGTCGATGAACGCCTGGTCTTCGTCAGCACGAGGACTCGTCGCCACGGCAAGCGACTGTCGGTGCGCCTCGCCGGTAAATTCGGCGGACCGCACATCTGGGACCCAGATTTGGATCGGGCGCAAACCCAGCTGGCGCAGGCGATCGCGGTGAGCGCGCACCTTATCCCTGGATGGCTTTGACGGTTGTTGGGGAGTCATGTTGTCCTCAATAACAGAGGTTACATGTAACCTGTCTGGGTCCTTCAGGTGGCTTTAGGGTGCGAGTTACGTGCCGTAGATGCGCTGGAGATCTTTGATCCGGCCCAGAACCGGCTTCGTGAGGACGTCGTGCGGTGCGATCTTCCGTGTCAGCGCAAGAGGCCCGACGGCAACTTCCGTCGGCTGGATGGGGACGGTAGGTTCCAAGACGCGCAAGACGCGCTCGATCAAGTCCTCACGGTGGATGGGTTTAAGCACGAAGGCGTCTGCATCGAGTGCCATCGCTTCCGCCACGAGCTCCGCCTCGGCATGGACGGTCAGCATCAGCACCGGCGTGTTTTCCTTGAGCCCGTTCCGGCCGGCGCGAATCGTACGCAATAATTCGATTCCGTTGACCGGGCGCATGTTGATGTCGCTGATGACGGCATCGAACTTGAGGGCGTAGGCCGCCATGGCCGTAATCGCCGCACCGCCGTCCGCCGCTTCGACGACGTTCGCCGCGCCCGACCCGCGCAGAAAGCGAGCGACCACCGTTCGGATGAACGCTTCGTCGTCGACGACGAGAAAGTGTCGATTCGCGAAGCAATCTTTGGTGTTCATGGTAGGCGCCGGAATCGCATGTAGCACGCTTACCCCGAAGGAGGTCTGCCGAATCCGCAAGGTCAGCGAGCGGTGGCGTTTACGTCGTGCCCTTCGGCGAGCGCAAGGCGGCGATTCGGAGACGGCGAGCGTGTGCCGCGGCTTGCAGCTGTTTGTTCAACGCGTCGAGCCCGCAGATGTGCTGCGCCGCGAGCGCGAGTTGCGATTGGGAGACGGTTCCGGCGTAACAGTTGAGCGATGACTGCTTGCCGGTCACGCCGACCGGGAGCACGTAGTGGTAGATGCCGTTGGGAAATTCGGGCGTCGGGCTCGTGATGCCGTTGCAGGCGTCGAGCTGCGATACTTGGATCGTGTTACCGTTGATGTCGCGGCCGCCGTAGATCGGGAACCCATCGAGCGCGATGCCGATCAGGTGTGAGGGACCGCTGCTGCCGTCGATCTGCGCGGCGAGGCACGATGGGATGCCGTGGTAGTGCCACGTGGATCCGCCCGCGCCGCCGGTGGGGTGCGAGTTGCAGGCGTCGATGAACGACGCGGTCTCCGCGACGCCTGCACTCGTCGTGAACGAGTACGAGACGTTGTCGCTGAGTGCGGGTGTGGCTGCGCCGTTCGCTTCGTACGGATTGAAGAGCGCCTCGCCCGAAATCATGTAGCCGATCGGTCCCATGTTGGCCGCCGTCGTCGTCGCCGCTTTGGCCGGACAGACGTTAAACGCCACGGTTGCGGAAGCGATGTTCGACGAGCTGTACGGCATGAGCGCCATCTCGGTGTGGCTCACCGGCGTCACCGCGACGGAAACGGAATTCTGCGCGCTTACCGGGGCTAGGTAATAGTCGCTGTGATAGGCCGGAATACCGGTCGTCGCTAGCGTCATCGAGCAGGTCCCGGAGAAGCTCACCGACGCCGCCGAACCCCATTGCGCCGCGCGATAGGCGGACGCGAGGCTCGTGCCGTTGGACGCGGACGAGGCGCTGCTCAGGCTGGGGCTTACGGTGGAACTGGAGCCCCCGCCGGCGCACGCCCCCAAAACGGTCATCGCCAGCACGACCGAGGAGACGATCAGCGTGCGCGGTTTCATGAAAGGCCGCCGATCGCAAGATGCTCGGTCCGCCGGCGGCCGGCGACCTCGATCAGCGCATCGACGACTTCGGTCGCGTAACGCTCGCCGGCAGCTCGCCAAAGCGCCCACAGTGCGTCGTCGTGCGTGAGGGGCGGGCCGTCTTCGCGGGCAGTCGTCATCGTCACGTACGCCTCGACGAGCCTGACGATCTGACTCCTGACCAAAGCGTCGGCCGGCTCGAGGCCGAGCCTGTCGGCAATGCGGGCGCTCAGCCGGGCGACCTTGGCGGCGCGAATATCGCGCGAGCGGGCAATGCGATCACATCGAAGCATCGTTCAACCTCCGTTGCCGAGCATGCCGCGGCCGGAGGTTGCCGTTGCTGTGCGCGCGCACAGGAACGGTTAAGAATTGCGGCCTAGCTTCGACCGAGCAGCATGAAGCGCGTCGTCGTCCCCGCCGCTCTTGCCGTGATCGTCCTCCTGGGTTGCGCGGCCGGGGTTTGGGTCGCGCTCGTGCGGAGCGTGGCCACGGCGATGGCCGCGCAATCCCGCCTGGCCGGTGAAACGCTCGACGCGAACGTCCCGTTTACGCCGGCGCTCGCGCGCACGCTGGTGCAGCCGGGGTTGCACGTCGTGATGGTCGATCGCGCCACCGGAACGGTTCTCGACGCGACGGCGAACGGGGTCATCGTGCGATCTCCCCCGGGCGAGGGCGGCGGACCGCCGCCCCCACCGCCGGGTGCGCCACCGCCGCCGCCGGGTGGCCCGCCAGGTGGCGGAGGGGAGCCGTCGCTCTTTGCGCACTCGATCGTGCGTCTCGCGCCGCTGCACGTTGAGCGCGGTGACCGTTCGATCGACATCACGCCCGATCTCGCCGTGTTGCTGCGGTGGTTCGCGATCGACGTTGCGGCCGTCGTGGCCGGTACGCTGCTCATCGTCGGATTCGCGACGGCGCGGGTCGTCGCGCGTTCGCGGCGCGACCGTCGCGCGCTCGAAGCGCGCATCACCGAGCGTGCCGAGGCTGCGGAACGCTATCAGCGCTTCCTGGCGGAAACCGGACACGAACTGCGCACCCCCTTGACGGTGATGATGGGCTACGTCGACATCCTGCGCGCGGGCAACGCCGCGGGAACGATCGACCAGCGCGTGCTCGACGGGATGCACGCCGAGACGACGCGCATGCGCGGGCTGGTCGAGAAGATAATGACCCTCACGCGGCTGGAATCGCAAGCCGCCGTTCCGCGGATGCTGGACGTGGGCACGGCGGTGCGGGAGGCGGCGCAGACCTTGCAGCGCCGCTATCCGCAACGCGACGTCCGGATGCTCACCGAACGTACCGCGAGCATCGTCATCGATGCCGACGATTTTTCCGCCGCCCTCGGCAACTTGCTCGAGAACGCCGTCACCTACGCGCCGGAGTCGCCGATCACGATCGAGACGCGCGTGCGCGACGGCCGGGTGACCACCGCCGTGATCGATCGTGGACCGGGCATCGGCGAAGAAGAACGCGAAGCGATCTTCGACCGTTTTTATCGCGGCGGCGGACGGGCGCTCGGCGAAGGGCTCGGCCTGGGGCTGGCGATCGTGCGGCGCGTGGCCGAGCGCTGGAACGGTACGATCGACTGCACGAGCGGCGCGGGCCGAACGGAGTTCCGGTTGACGTTTCCGGTCGCCGATGAGGAGCGCGATGGCATCGCTTGACAACCCGACGATCCTCGTCGTCGACGACGAGCCGAACGTGCGCGAAATGCTCGAGATCGGGCTCTCGCAGCACGGCTTCATCGTGCGCTGTGCCGTCGACGGAGCGCAGGCCTTGAGCATGCTGCCGGACTGCCGGCCCGACGCGATCCTGCTCGACATCATGCTGCCGAAAATCGACGGCGTCTCGCTCGTTCCACTCTTTCGCCGCATCACCGAGGCGCCGATCCTGATGCTGTCCGCACTGAGCGACGCGCAGGATAAGATTGCCGGTCTCACGGCCGGGGCCGACGACTACGTCGGCAAACCGTTCGACCTCGGTGAAGTCGCGGCGCGCCTACGGGCCCAACTGCGGCGGCCGCAGCTGGCCAAGCGCGATATGATTCGCTACGCCGATATCGTGCTCGACATCACCTCGCGCCGCGCTGAAACGGCGTCGGGCCCGGTCGAACTGACGGCGCGCGAGTTCGATCTGCTCGTGACCTTGCTGCGCGAGCCGGGCCGCGTCTTCACGCGCGATCAGTTGCTCGACCGTGTCTGGGGACGCGATGCCGCAGTCGAGCCGAACGTCGTGGAGACGTACGTCTCGTATCTGCGCGCGAAACTCGGCGCAGCGGGCCCGCGCCCGCTGATCCGCACGATCCGCCGCGTCGGCTACACCGCGCGGATCGACTGATAGGCGTTCAGGATCTCGGTGCCGGTCGCGAACCAGACATCTTTGCGTTCGCGCATCAGCGTGAGCGCCGCTTCGAGATGGCGCGCGCGGAAGGGCACGCCGGTGATGTATGGATGCAGCGCGATGCACATGACCTTGCCGGTCACGGCGCTTTCGTCGTAGAGCACCTCGAACTGATCGAGCAGCATGCGCTGGTAGTCGGGGCCGGTGAAGCCGCGGCGCATGAACGTTCCGATATCGTTGATCTCGATCGAGTACGGCATCGCGACGATCGTCCCGGCGGCGAGCTGCAGCGGGTAGGGCTGCTCGTCGTTGACCCAGTCGGCGACGTACCGCACGCCGTTGGCGACCAGAATGTCGAGCGTGTGGTGCGTCTCGGCGAGTGCTGGTCCGAGCCACCCGTTCGGGCGCGTACCGGTGTGCTGCGCGATCGTCGCCAGCACGCCCGCGATCGTCTCGTTCTCCTCGGCCTCGGGCATCCCGTTGAGCGAGCGGCTGTTGGTGCGGCCGTGTCCCATGAATTCCCAGCCCAGGTCCACGCAGGCGCGCACGACTTCGGGATACAACTCGCAGACGCGTGAATTGAGCGCGACCGTGCCGGGGATCGCTAGGCGTTGCAGCGTCTCCATCATGCGCCAGATCCCGACCCGCAGTCCGTAGTCGCGCCAGGAATAATTCGGGATGTCGGGCGTTTCTTTCGCCGTGCTCGCGATGGTCGTACCGGCCAGCGAATCATCCTCGAAGTGCTCGATGTTGGGGACGACCCAGACGGCAAGCCGCGCACCGTTGGGCCAGCGCAGCGGCGGCCGCTGCGTGATCGGAACGAACGGCGCCCGTTCGTGATAGTGAGGCGTCAGTGCGGACCGGTGATGATCGTGGCGACGTCGACGGGCTTCGTGAACATTTTGTTTTGGGTCGCGATGGTGATGACGGGTTGAATTAACGCGGGCGTCAACGTGGTGGCGTACGTCGTGCGCAGCATGCCGCGCGCTTTATCCGCATCCAACTTGCCGTCGCGCACGAGGATGTTGAACGTTGCGTCGTGGTTGGCGTTCGCCCAGCGGGCCGTATCGTAGATGGCTCCCAGCGCGGCCCGCGCGCGAGCCGGATCCGCTTCGAACCACGGCTTGGATGCGTACCAAACCGAGACGCAAAACATCTTCGCCGGTGCGAGATCGGCGGCCACGTCGAACGGCGCGGCGATCGATCGCACCTGACCTTTACCGAACGTGACGAACGGCTCGCTCAACAGACCGGCGTCAATCCTCCCGGCCTGCAGGGCCGGAAGCGCCGCGGACTGCGGAATTTCGACGAGTTTCACGGACGACTCGTCCACCCCGTGCGCGGGAAGCCAGGCGCGCAGGCACGCGGTCGTGAGCCCCACGAGCGTCGGCACGCCGATCGACTTCCCGATCAGGTCTTTCGGCGCGCGAATCGGCGAGTCGGTGGTTACGGCGAGAATCGTGGATGCCTGATCCGTGCGCTCATTATACAGTCCACCGCCGGCGATCAGCACGATCGGGATGCCGGCGTTGATCGCGTTGATGCCCGATACGAGATCGCCGGTCCCCATCTCGAGCGTTCCGCCGCCGATCGCCGCCGCGACCGCTCCCGCGTTGGCGAGGCTGACCGCGTCGACATCGAAGCCGGCCTTGGCGAACGCGCCGCCATCCTTGGCGTAAAACGGCTCGGCGAAGAGGTCGCTGAAGACGCCCGCGATGTGCAGGGTCGTGGTTTGCGCGCGAGCGATCCGCGGGATGCTCGCGCCGGCGACGGCGGCAGTGAGGCCAGAGAGAACGGTCGAGCGCAGGAAGAGACGCGGCATGAGGACACCTCCGGAGAAAGAACTTTCCTCGCTGCGTCCTCAGCCTTCCTGGGTGAGATCGATGTTGCCGCTGTCCGAGTGCACGTCGAGCCGTCCGTCACCGGACCCGATGCGCACGGTTTGTGATGATGAATCGTTATCGTCGCCGCTATCGCTGCTCGCCCGAACCGTCGCGGGGGACGTGGCGTTGGCGAAACCCGTAACGCGGATCTTGCCGTCGGTATCGGCGCTGACCAGCGTGTCGGTGCCGGTGGTGAATCCCAGCCGCACGCTGCCGTGGCCGGTCTCGACGCGGCCGTCGCGCACCTGCAGCCCGGAGCCCTCGACGCGGCCGTGCGTGCTCGACGCCTCGAGGCGGGTCGCAACGATATGCTGCAGCGAGATCCGTCCGTTCGTCGATGTATCGATGTGCAGGGTCGGGGCATCGAAATCATCCACGACGACGAGGCCGTTGTTACTGCTGAACGAGGCCGCTGCACGCAACCCGTTGGCCGTGATGTCGCCGGCGTTGACAACCGTGACTTGGGTTTCGGGCGGCACGACGACCGTGACCATGCGGTCATCGCCGATGGCCCAGCTGGCCGTGGCGGTCGTCGCGATGCGCAGCGTCTCGCCATCCTTGTGCGCTGTGAACGGCGCGGTCGCGCGGAAATAGCCGAAGTCGGTGCTCTTGCTCACGGCGACGTCGAATTGCGACGCGTTGCGGGTGAGGATCGTGAGGTCCGCATACCCGATGTCCACGGTCAACGCCGGATGCAGGCCCACGGCAAAGGTCTGGTGCGGACCGCCCTCGATCAGATGCGGGCCGAGCGTCGCGATCGGTCCGTAGCGCGGCCCGAACCACGGCCCGGCCCGGGCCCCGCCGATCGAGTACACCATCCCGCCCACGATTGCGAATTCAATCGCCACGAGGACGACGATCAGCTGGGCACGCGGCAGCATACCCTATGTACGGGCCGCCCCGGCCGGAGTTTCGCTCCCCTAAGGAGGGCCCGGGGCCGGGGCCGCACCAAGAGTCGCCTATGACGCCGCTAGACTTAACCAAGGGCCGCCCGCGGCCGCCAAAGGCCGAGCTCGACGGTCTGATTTTTTTCCCGCGTACGATCGACAAAGCGCGGTCGCTGCTGCCGGGCGGGAACAAGGGCGACTACAACGTCGCCCCCGGAATCAGCGAGAACTTCCTCAAACACTTCGGGCTCGAACCCGACGCGTTCATCGAGGCGGTGAAGAACGCCGCGACCGAGGCCGACGTCGTGGCGTGGTTTCGCGCGCACACCGACGCCTCGAAGAAGGCTTCGTGGAACGAAGCGATCCTTGCGCGCGTCCTCAACGATGACAATCGGGAACGCATTGGGACGCGGCATCCGATCGCGAAGACGCTGCCGAATCAAACGCCGGTCGTCGAGGTGCTCGAAGCCGACGATCGCGAATGCTTAGGCGAGGCGCTCGCCGTCAAGGCGTAGCCGGAAGGCTAAGAGGCGTTCCACTCCGCGCGTGAAGCATAGTATTCGAAGAGACGCGCTTCGCTCAACGGACCGGCATCGATCGGCTCGAGTTCGAGTTCTGCGATGAGGCGGTGGATCGTGTTCTTGGCGAACGCATCGTCGCCGCAATAGAGCGCCTTCACCGGGGGCCGGCGCGCGATGGCGATGGTTGAGGAGGGAATCGTCGTCAGCGCCTTGATCACGCGCGCCCCAGGAGCGCACTCCGCGACTTGTTCCGCGAGCGAGGCCCGCGCGTGCCGGTCTTCCCAATTCATCGGGCCCGCCGAGGCGCTGCAGTCCAGCAGAATTTTCTCTTGGAAGAAATCCGCGTGATCGCGGACGATCTCGAGCACGGCATGCGGCGGTATCGTCAGCACGACCACCTGACCGGCGGCGGCGGCTGCCTGATACGATGCGCCGGACGCGTTGGGCCCGAGCGTCGCCGAGAGGTCGTGCGCTCGCGGTACGTTGCGCGACCCGAGGAAAACGCGGTGGTCGCTTTCGACCCAGCGCTTGGCCAGCGCCATACCCATCTTCCCGGCACCAAGAATCCCGATGGTCGGTTCCACGAGTCTCGTTTGCATTATCCGAGCCTTCAACGAACGACGTTAGTGGCAGTGTAGTATCGGCTCGGGCGCGCGGTTATAGCCTAATGGTAAACAAAAGGCACACCGGGGCTATCGGCTAGCGAAAAAAAATTTCACTATTTCCCCTCGGCCGCGAGTTCGGGGTGCCACGTGCCCTTCTGGACCCGCGCGACCGTCTGCGATTTGAACAGGCCGGCTTTGCTCCAGGGTTCGTTCGCAAACCACGTTTGCGCGGTGGCGAAATCCGGTGCGCTGATGATGATGCAACTGCCGACGCGCGCATCGCTGGCGTCGAACAGCGCGCCGCCGAGCACGACGACCTCCGGCGTGCCGTGCAGATACGCAACGTGAGCGTCCCGCATGGCCGCCCGTTTTTCCGCGCTGCCGGGAAGGTCTTCCGCAAAACCGATGTAGAGCATGGGGTCGTCTCCTTTTACGTGTCGCGCTCGGCGAAGAACTTCGTGATGACCGCGGTCGCTTCGCGGACGCGTGGAAAACCGCAGTACTGGGTGAGTTGAAAAACGACTTCGTCGATCTCCTCGCGCGTGATGCCGGCGTGCAGCGCAACGTGAAGATGAGCCACGAGCGCCAGCGGCGTTCCTTGCACGATGTCGCTGGTAAGCATGACCAGAGCCCGGTCGCGGAGCTTGAGCTGCGGGCGATTGAACATGAAGCCGAACAGCACTTGGGTCGAGAAATCGTTGCGGTCGGCGTCGCCGGCCGCGACCGCTTCGGCGTGGCGCTTGCGCGCCGCTTTGATCCAGTCCTCGCCCATGATGGCGCCCATCGTCGCGATCCCGCGTTCGAACAACTCGTCGTCCAGTTTCATGAAACCCCCGGTCTAGCGTAAGAGAGATTATCGTGAACGATCGTTCCGCCTTTGATGACGAGCGCGACGCGGCGCAGCGCGGAGCGGTCCTCGAGCGGGTTGCCTTCGAGCACGATCGCATCGGCGAACTTGCCCGGGTCGAGCGAGCCGAGGTCGTGCGCGCGTCCGATGTGCGCGGCCGCGACGGACATGCCGCTCGCCAGCGCATCCTGCGTACTCAGCCCGGCGTCGTGCAAGGCCTCGATTTCGCGCACCGAGTCGAGGCCCCAGTCGCCTCTTACATCGGTGGTGTCGCTGCCGAGCGCGATGCGAATGCCGCATTCGTTGAGGCGTTTCACGGTGGGTATCTGTTCGTCGCGCACGCGACTGCGCGCGAGCGTGGCGGTGATGCTCGTCCGGCTGCGGGCGAGCAGCTCGACGAAGTCGTCATCCTCCGGATCGAGCTTGAAGGTGTGCTCGAGCGTATCGACGCCGCACTCGAGCGCGGTTTTCGCACGCCGGCCGTTCTTCACGTGGACAGTGACCCGCAGTCCGTGCGCGTGCGCCTCGTCGATTGCCGCCTTGAGGACCGGGTCCGCGAAGCGCGTGATCTCGGCTTGGAGGTCATATTTTGCGACCGGGAAGATCACCGGTGGTTCACCCGGCAGCGCACCGTCATAGAACAGCTTGACGCCGTCGACGCCCTTGCCGGCTAACCGCCGCACGGCCGAACGCGCGCCGTCGGGCGTGTCGACTTCGGTTGTCGAGATGTAGCGAAAGTAGGGGTTGCGGCAGCACATCGTCGCCGCGGGATGGCTGCCGATCGCGGTGATACCGGCACCGCACGCGAGGAGCCGCGGACCCATGAGCACGCCCCCTGCGATGCGCCGGCGGATCTCCAGCACCTCGTCTTCCGGGTCGCACAACGACTTCACCGTCGTAATCCCGTGCGCGAGCAGTTGCCGCAAGCGCGCCGCGATCCCATCCGCATCGTTCATATAGCGCGCCATGATGTCGGCATCGACGACGTCGAAGTGATCGAACAGGTGAACGTGCGTGTCGATCAAGCCCGGCATGACCGTATAGGCCGACGCGTCGATCGTGCATGCCGCCTCGAGTGGCGTCGTCGAGGTGGTCACGACGCGACCGTCCGCGACGCCGACGAAGCGCCCTGGCGTGGCTTTGCCGCTGCCGTCGATAAGCAGGCCGGCCTCGATCGCGACGTCCACCTGCGGCGTCCTCAGCTGGTCTTGAGCTCGTCGAAGACGTTCAGCAGCCGTTCGAGCGATAGCTCCGCCACCGCCTCGTCGTATGCCGCACCGCCCTTGCCGCTGAACCCGTGCTTGATGCCTGGGTAGACGTACACCTCAGCGCGCGGGTTGTGCGCGAGCGCGGCTTTCACCGCCTCGACCTCGGTCATCGGCACCGTCGTATCGCTGTCGCCGACGTGGAAACTCGCCGGGACGTTCAAACGGCGCGCCGCATCGAGCTCCTTGCCCATATTGGAGGGGTGGAAGCCGCCGACCGCATCGGCGCCAAGATCGGCGCCCGCAATCAACGCATAGCGTCCACCGAAGCAATAGCCGACGACGGCCCATTTGCCGTTGCAGTCCGCGCGTGCGAGCGCGTAATCGCGGACGGCGGCGAGATCCCGCACGCCTTGCTCGTGATCGTAGCGCTTGTTGCGGTCGAGCGCCGCGTCGAATTCCGCCTTGTTCTCGCGGTTCTTTGGGCCCGGGATCGTCCGGAAGTAGACGTCCGGGCCGATCGTGAGGAAGCCGTGCTCGGCAAAGCGGTCGATCGTCGCGCGGACGTTCGGCACGACGCCGAAAACCGAAGGAATGAGGACCAGCGCCGGAGCGGGCGTCGTCGCCGGCACGGCGACGTATGCGGGCATGGAGCCGCCCGGCACGGGGATCGTCGTATCGAGTGTTGCGGTCAGCACGGGTGACCTGCTTCACGTTAGAGAACTCAAACGCATTCTCGGAGGACCCTACATGACCGACGTCGCCGAACCGGCAACCGCGAACCCCGAGCTCATGCCCGGCGCCGAGCGCTACAAGCGGCTCGTTGCGCGTTCGGTGCGCATGCTCAATCATGCCGGCGTGATGCACATGAGCGGCCACCTCGCCGTCCGTGACGCCGGCGACCCATCGCGCGTGTGGATCAACTCGCGAAAGGCCAGCCGCTCGACCCTTACCGCAGCGGATGTCGTGCCGGTCGATCTCGGCACCGGCAAACGCATCGGAACCGGCGATGAAGCGCCCAGCGAATTTCCGATCCATCACGCGATCTTCCGGCGCCGGCCGGACGTCGGCGCGATCGTGCACACGCATACCGAACACATCATCGCGCTCTCGATCGTCGGCATTCCGCTGATGCCGGTGCACCTCCCGGCGGGCTTTCTGCCCGAACGCGCGCCGGTCTTCGACGATCCGAACCTCATGGATACGCTCGCGCGCGGCGAACTGCTCGCCGACGCGCTCGGTGACGCACCGGTGGTCGTGCTGCGCGGCCACGGCGTGGTCGTGGTTGGGCGCACGGTCGAAGAAGCCGTTGCGCGCACGGTGCTGGCCGAGGAAAACGCGCGCCTGCAATGCACGGCGCTGGCCATCGGAAAGCCGCGCACGTTGACCGGTGAGGAGCTGGCGACGGCGGCGAAACAGATGACGCTACCGATCGTGATGACGAAGCACTACCACTATCACGAGGAAACAGCCCGCAGCGCCGGCGCGCTCGACGGCGTCGACGGCTGAGCGTTACCTAACCGCGACGGGATCCGGATCGAGCAGGGTGTAAAGCGCCGTCTCGTCGAGTTCGCCGTTGCCGTCCGCGATAAAGCGGTGGATGCGCTCGAAGACTTGGTGTGCGATCGGCAATTCGAGCGACGTGCCGTGGAGTGCCTCGGCGAGCGCGGTGCGGTCCTTGTCGTAGAGCCAGATCGGGCGCCCCGGTTTCCAATCGCGCGCGGCGATGCGCGGCGCGCTGTTCTTCAGCACCGGACTGGCCGATAGGCCGGACATCAACACCTCGCGCACCGCGTCCAAGTCCGCGCCGAACACGTTCGCCAGCGCGAAGCTTTCGGTCACGGCCTCGAGCGTTATCGCAAGGACGACTTGGTGGCAGAGTTTGGTGAGTTGCCCCGCGCCCGCCGCGCCGACGTAGACGATCTTCGTGCCGACGGTTTGCAGGATCGGGATGACGCGCTCGTAGGCATCTCGATCGCCGCCGGCCATCACCGTCAGCGTTCCGTCGATCGCGGCTTTCACGCCGCCCTGCACCGGCGTGTCCAGCGCCGCAACCGATTTCTCAGCGAAAATTTTCGCCAGCCGTTGCGCGTGCCGCGGCGGGTTCGTTCCCATGTCGATGAAGATGCTGCCCGGTCGCACGCCGGCGAGGATGCCGTCCGGTCCGTTCAAGAGCGCATCCAAGTGCGCCGCCTCCATCAGCATCGCGATCAGCACGTCGCTGCCGGCCGCCAGTTCGCGCGGCGTCGCGGTTGCCATCGCACCCTCGGCGACCAATTCTGCGTAACGCGCCGGCGTGCGGTTCCACACCGCGACCCGAAAGCCGCCGCGCATCAAGCTGCGAATGATCGGCTGGCCGATGTTCCCGGTCCCGATGAAGCCGATGCGCGGCCACGCGGTATCCGTACTCATAGCTTTGCTCCTCCGGGGCCGCTCGCGACGTACCAGGTTTCTTTGGCTTGATTCCACTCCAACAAACGCGCCGCAAACTCGGGCTCGGCCAGGCGTCCGGTCGCGTCGGTCCCGACGATGAGCCCGATCCGGTTCCAGCCGTTCGCGCGCAGAAAACGGAAGATGACCTTCGCTTCTTCGATTGCGGACAGGCCGATCGTATACGAATAACCGCCGCGTTCGGGCCGGAATCCGGGCGAGAGGCAGAATTGCACCGGTCCGTTCTTGACCAGCGCCGCCATCGCGTTGCAGCCGGCGACCGACTGGTCGCCGAGGATCAGCGCCGGATGCCTGGTGAGGATGTTGTTGGTGATCACGACCGTCGCTTCGGGGCTCGAGGCCGTGTCGGTGAACACGAAGTTCAGCGGCCGGCCGCGGATGCCGCCCTCCGCGTTGACCACGCTTTCAAACGCGGTGAGTCCCTGCTGCGCTGCGTTACCGGCGAAGGAGTTGTTCCCGGTCAGCGGCAGCACGACGTACACGTCGAACGGATCGGCTGCGACGGCATTTCCACCAAGCCCCAACAGCAGGGCGATCGCCGCCGCTAGTGCAGCCAGCCGGGTTGACGCGTGCTTTGCTCTCATGCTAGTTAGGAAGCTAAATGAAAGTGGATCGCCCAGTCAAGCCGCAGGCGAGCATCAGCGCCGGATTCTTCCAACCGTTGAGCGTGCGCGGATTGACGATGGCGAATCGCATCGTGATGGCGCCGATGAATCGCATGGCGGCACCGAACGGGGTTCCGGGCGAGGACATCGCCCAGTACTACCGCCGCCGCGTGGACGGCGAAGTCGGCCTCGTCGAGACGGGCGGCATCGCGCCCGATCATCCGGCGGCAACGGGCGTGTACGTCGATCGGCCGTGTGCGATGCCGGAATTGCACGGTGCCGCGGCGCTCGCGGGCTGGCAACGCGTCGTCGACCTCGCGCACGCGGGCGGCGGCAAGATCGTTGCGCAGCTCTGGCACCTCGGGCCGATGCGCCTGCCCGGCACGGGATATCATCCGGAGGTGCCGTCGGCCCGGCCGTCCGGAATCTACGGCCCGACCGACCGGCCCACACACATCGCTCCGGCGATCGTGGAGCGGCTGGCGGTGCCGGGACCGCCGCTCACCGACGCGGAGATCCTCGAGATCATCGAGGGCTTTGCGCGCAGTGCCCGCAACGCGGCCGCGCTCGGTTTCGACGGCATCAACATTCACGGTGCGCTCGGCTATCTGGTCGACTCGTTCTTGTGGGAAGAAACGAACCGCCGCACCGACCGGTGGGGCGGGAACCGGCGCGAGCGAACGCGCTTCGCCGTCGAACTGGTGCGCGCAGTGCGGCGTGCGATCGGCGAGCAGCGGCCGATCTTCTTTCGCTTCTCGCAGTGGAAACATCAAGACGCCTACGGCAAACTGGCTACCACGCCCGCCGAGCTGGAAGAGGTCGTCGGACCGCTTGCCGACGCCGGGGTCGACGTGTTCGACACGAACGAATACGATTTCGATCGGCCGACCTTTCCCGAATCGCCGCTCAACCTTGCGGGCTGGACGAAGAAGCTGACCGGCCGGCTAGCGGCGACGGTCGGTGCCGTCGGGCTGAGCGTGGGTCAGAACGATCCGGACAACCACGCAGCGCCCGAAGCGATCGACAATCTCGGCCCGCTCGCTGCGCGTTTCGAACGCGGCGAGTTCGATCTCATCGCGGTCGGCCGGTCCCTCTTGAACGATCCGGCCTGGACGCGCAAAGTGCGCCTGGGTGAACCGTTCGAGCCCTTCGATCCCGACTCGCTACGAGGCGCTCCCCGCTAGGGTTGTCATCCCGAGCGGGGTCGAGGGACTGCCGCGGGCGATCCGCTGCGCGGCCTTCCACGATGCATACGCAGCGGGAATGCCTTCGATGATGCCGGGGCGGCGCGGCACCCAGCCCAGGATCCGGCGCGCTTTCTCCGACGTGATCAGCTCGTTCTGGTCGAACCAGGTGCTGATGTTGTTGCCTTCGAGTGGGCCTTCAAAGCGGATCTCACCCGTGTAGCCGGCAGCGTACACGCACTTGCGCATCACGTCGAGGCACAACGGCTGCAAGTCGTCGGCGAGGCAGAACAACTCGCCGTCGATCGCGCGATCGGCTTCGGCGATCAGCAAATACGCTTCGGCGAGATCCTCGATGTGGACCCACGACCAGCACTTCTCGCGATCGCCGCGAAAGATGCCCTCGCCGGCCTCTCCCATCTCGAACCAGTCGGTGCTCGTGCTGTTGTAACCGTCGTTGCCGTACATGAATCCGGGCCGCACCACGACCACGCCGACGTTTTGCAGTGCGAGTGCTTCCTTTTCCAGCTCGCGGCGAAAGGCCAAGAAATGTTTCGGATTTGGCTCCGTCGTCTCGTCCATGACCCGGACGCCGACCTTGCCGAAGATCGAGCAGCCCGTCGTGTACACGAATCGCCGGCGCGTTCCCGGCTGCTGCGGCAGCGCACCGATGGCAGCGAACAGCGCGCGATCGGTTTGCAGCGGACCCTTCTTGTCCAGCAACGCGTGAATGACGAGCGTGCTTTGCTCGAGCAGCTCGTGATACGTCTCGGGCCGGGACACGTCGCCGACGGCCAGCTTGACCTCGTGCACCCGCAGCACGTCGAGCCGCGGGTGGTCGAGACTGCGCACGAGACCGGTCACGTCGTGGCCGGCCGCCCTCAGCCGGAGGGCGGCATAGTAGCCGGCGAAACCGTTCACGCCGGTGATCAAAACGCGCATGTGTCCCCTATCTCCTCATCGTGCCCGGTTGACTTTTGTGGGGTCCGTCCCGTAGAATTATTGTTAGAACTCTATCATTCCCGGTCGGACCGTGTCCAGATGGTCGACCATCGAGGCAGGCTTTGAAGTTCGGAGTTTTCGATCATCTCGATCGCGGGGGCATGCCGCTCGACGAGTTGTACCGGCGGCGCCTCGATTGCGTTGCGCAGTACGATCGGCTGGGTTTCTACGGCTATCATTTGGCCGAACACCATGCCACCCCGCTGGGCATGGCCCCTTCGCCCGGAATCTTCCTGTCCGCGGTGGCCCAGCGAACGCAGCGCCTGCGCTTCGGACCGATGGTCTATCTGTTGCCGCTCTACAACCCGATTCGGCTGGCGGAAGAGATCGGGATGCTCGATAACCTCGGCGGCGGGCGGCTCGACGTCGGCGTCGGCAGCGGCCGCTCGCCGATCGAACTGCGGAATTTCGGCGTCGATCCGGAGACGACCGGGGCGGTCTTCGATGAGTCGCTCGAAGTGATCCGGCAGGCCTTGACCGATGGCCGGGTCGACTTTGCCGGCCGGCACTACAATTTCGACGGGGTCACCGTGGAGACGCGGCCGTTCCAAAAACCGTATCCGCCGTTTTGGTATGGGATCGGCCGGCCCGAGAGCGCCGAGCGCTGCGTCGAGCGTGGGTTCAACGTGATCGCGAACGGCAAGCCGGCCGTCGCCGAAGCGATCGCGGAGCGCTTCTTCGCGGCTGCGGACAAGGCGGAAAAAGATCTCTTGATGGGGATCACGCGCTTCGTCGTCGTGGCCGATACGACGGCCGATGCGCTCGCGATCGCACGCCGTGCGTACGCGAACTGGCACAAGAGCTTCGACCATCTGTTTGCACTGTTCGGCATGCGCCCGGTTCAAGAATGGCCGCCGACCTTCGACGCCATGGCCGCCGACGGTCTGGCCATTGCCGGCTCGCCGGCCGAGGTGACCGAAGTGCTCAGCGCGCAGCTGGCGCAGATCGGCGCCAACTACTTCGTCGGTCAGTTCGTGTTCGGCGACATGACCGTCGACGAGAGCCGGCGCTGCATCGAGTTGTTTGCCGGTGCGGTGATCCCGGCGCTCAAACGCGAACTCTTGCCCGCCGCCGTATGAACGAGGTCCAGGTCATCGCGGCCCGCTATACGGATCGGGCGAAAACCGATCCCGACGCGCGCGTCTTCACGATCGCCGACCACATCGTCATCGGTGAGAAGAATGAGCGCGCCGGCCGCATGTACGTCGGCGACGAATTTCGCGCGGTCGTGATCACGCTCTCACCCGGTCAAGCGCAACCGGTGCACATGCACCCCGAGACGTCGCACGCCTGGTTCATCGTCTCGGGCAGCGGCGAGGTCACGATGGAAGACGGCCGCAAGGAACGCATCGCCGCCGGGCAGTTCGCCGTCCACCCGCGCAACAGCGTGCACGGGTTGTTCAACGACGGCGCCGAGAACCTGACCTACATCGCCCTTTCGCTCGGCAAATAACCGCTATTTGACAGGGCGCGATCGGCTCGATCGAATGTGCGCTTTCAGGCGCCCTGAACGACGGGGTTTCGCAGCACGCCGATGCCGGAGATGTCGACCTCGATCGTATCGCCGGGTTTCATCCACAACGGCGGCGTGCGGCGCGAACCGACGCCGGCCGGCGTACCGGTCGCGATCACGTCGCCGGGCTCGAGCGTCGTGATCTTCGAGAGATATTCGATGATGCGCGGGATCGAGTAGATCAGCAGATCGGTCGTCGAGCGTTGAACTTCGACGCCGTTGAGACGCGTAACGAGCGTCAGCGCCGTCGGATCCGGGATCTCATCGGCGGTCACGATCCACGGTCCGCACGCACCGGTCGTCTCAAAGTTCTTTCCCGACGTGGTCGAGTGTTTTTGAAAGTCGCGGATGCTGCCGTCGTTAAAACACGTGTAGCCGCCGACGTGCTGCAAGGCGCCGGCCAGCGGAATGTAGCGGCCTCGCCGGCCGATGACGACGCCCAGCTCACCCTCAAAGTCGAAGTTGTCCGAGACCGTCGGGCGCGTGACGGCCGCGCCGCTCGCAACCACGCTTTCTTGCGTGCGCGTGAACACCGAGGGCTGGGGCGGAAGTTCGCGCCCCGTTTCACCGGCGTGCGAGCGGTAGTTCACCCCGATGCAAAAGAGCCGCGATCCGATGTCGAAGGGCGGCAACAGCCGGAGCTTGGCTGCGGGCGTAAACGGACCGCCCGCGGCGGCGCGTTCGATGGCGGCGCGCGATTCCGGCGCGAGCGCTGCGGCGACGGTCGAAAACTCCAAACCGAGCCTGGCGAAATCTTCGCCGGCGGCGACGCCGAGCGCCGCCGTTCCGTTGCTGAGAAAGCGCGCGATCTTCATGATGTCTCCGTTTTTACGGCACCGGTGGTGTGAGTGAACGGCCGCGAATTTCGTCGATCGAGGTGCGCGATGTGATGGCGACCGGATCGACGTCGAGTTCCAAGACCGCCGGTCCGCCGAAGGCCTCGGCGCGCTCGAACGCCGCAGCGAACTCGGCCGTCGTGCGAACCCGTTCGCCGAAGGCACCGTAGGCGCGCGCCAGCGCCGCGAAGTCCGGATTGGTGAGCTCGGTCGCGCTGACGCGTTCGGGATAGTGGCGTTCTTGGTGCATGCGGATCGTGCCGTACATGCCGTTGTTGACGATCAGGAAGATCACGGAAACGCCATACCGCGCTGCGGTCGCGAGCTCTTGCCCGGTCATGAGAAAACAGCCGTCGCCGGCGAACGAGACGACGATGCGGTCCGGATGGCGCAGCTTGGCCGCGATCGCGGCCGGCACGCTGTATCCCATCGCACCGCTGGTCGGGCCGAGCGCCGTGCCGAATTGCGTGAATTGAAAGTAGCGGTGAACCCAGGTCGTGTAGTTGCCCGCGCCGACGGTGACGATCGCGTTCTTCGGCAGGCGCTCGGAGAGGTCGAGCACGACCGTCCGCAGGTCGACGCGTTCCACCGGCCGGCCGGCCGCACGATCGGCCACGTAGGCGCGGTTGGCGTCCGCTGCCCACTCGCGCCGGTGCGAACCATCGACGCTCAGCGTCGCCGCGGCCGCCGCGAATGCGCGTCCGGAAGCGTTGATCATCAGGTCGGCCTGGAAGACGCGTCCGAGCTCGTCGGCGGCGGGATGCACGTGAACCAGGCGCTGGTGCGGACGCGGCACGTCGAGGTAGCTGTAACCGCCGGTCGTGATGTCGCCGAGCCGCGTACCGATCGCGAGGATCAGATCGGCATCCCTGAAGCGCCGCACCAAATCGGGAATAATGCCCAGACTCGCATCGCCGGCGTAGAGCGGATGCCGATTGTCGAAGAGATCCTGCCGGCGGTACGCGCACGCGACGGGCAAGACGTTCTGTTCGGCAAACCGGCGCAGATGCGCGCAGCTCGCGGCGTCCCACAGGCTGCCGCCGAGGAGTACGAGCGGACGCTGCGCGTTGCGCAGCTGCTCCGCCAGCAGCGCCATCTGCTCGACGCTGACTGCGGGGTGCGCCGCTTGGGCGGCCGGTGCGTCGGCGACGTCGACGCGTTCGGTGAGCACGTCCTCGGGCAGGCTGATCACGACGGGGCCGGGCCGGCCCGACATCGCGAGCGCAAACGCCCGGCTGACGATTTCCGGAATGCGGTGCGCGCGCTCGATCTCGATGACCGCTTTCGCGAGCGGCGCGAACATCGCGCGCAAGTCGATCTCTTGAAACGCTTCGCGACCGAGTGAATCGCGTTCGACTTGACCGATGAAGAGCAGCAACGGCGTCGAATCTTGAAAAGCCGTATGGACGCCGATGGCGGCGTTCGTCGCTCCCGGTCCGCGTGTCACGAACGCGATCCCGGGGCGTCCGGTCAGCTTCCCGTGCGCCTCGGCCATGAACGTCGCCCCGCCCTCTTGGCGGCAGGTGATGACGCGCATCCGGTCGCACTGATCGTAGAGCGCATCGAGCACGTCGAGATAGCTCTCGCCGGGCACGCAGAATATCGTATCGGTTCCGTTGATCGCGAGCGCCTCAACGAGAACGTTGCCGCCCGAACGCTCGCTCAAGCGACGCTCAGCGACTCCGCGAGGCCGGCGACATCGGCGCAGTTCTCGAGATCGCGCACGATTTCGAGCGCGCGGCCGGCCTGCTGCGAGGTCAGCGGCTGCTTGGCAAACGCTGCGCAGTCGCGGAACTTCGCTTCGAGATCGCTCTGGCTCATATCGTTGGGGTGGCGCCCGTACGGCAGGTCGGTCCGATGCTCGTAGACGGTGCCGTCGCGCATGCGGATCCGCACGAGGTGCGAGCCGGCGACGCCGGGCGTATATTGCTGCATCGAGGGATCCCAGATCGGCAGCACCTTGGCTGCGAGCGCGAGCACCTGCGGATCCGCTAGGCGATCGGTGAAATCCGTCAACGTCACGCTGCGCCGGATCGCTGCGGTTGCGAGGTGGAAGGGCAGGCTGAAGCGCGCATCCATGCTCGTCGCCGGCCGGCGGCGCTCGTCGAGCGGCTCGCACAACGCCCAATCGACGGAGTGACCGACGTGCGCCTCGATGCTCTCGATGTCGCCGGCGGGGATGTCGTTCTCGCGCACGAGATGCAGCGTCGCGTCGATGGCCGGATGCGAACCGCCGCAGGTCGGCCATGGCCGGAAGCTGACCTCGTCGCAGCCGAACGTTGTGCCGAGCCCGTCAACGAGCTCCTCGCGGCGGTACATGCCGCCGATGAACACGTTGTAGAAACCCCGGCCGCCCTCGAACACGCCCGGCGGGCCATGCATCCCGCGCTGGGCCAGGAGTGCGGAAAACACGCCGGCCTTGGCCGGAAAGCCGTTCATCATGCCGCCGATGGGCGGGCCGCTGCTTTCCGCGCTGGACGACAAACGCATCTCGCCGGTCCCGCCGGCTTGGCCGAAGGCGATCCCGAGCGCGTCGAACATTTTCGCGCCGTCGAGCTTCAGAATGCGTCCGGCCGCGAGCGCGGCGGTGAAATATCCGACGACGACCGTGTGAAACCAATCCTGTTTCCAATCAAACGAGTTTCCGATGCGCCAACAAGCATCGTTGGCGACGGCGATCGCGGTGAGCAGTTCCCGGCCCGAAATGCCGCTGGCGCGTTCCGCCATCGCCAGCGCTGCGGGAACGGTCGGCCCGCTCGGATGCAGGGCCAGCCCTTGATAGCAATCGTCGTAGTCGAGGCCGTGCACCATCGCACCGTTCACGAGCGCCGCCGCCGGCGCCGGAACGCGGGTTCCGAAACCGAGAATCGTCGCCTCCGCGCGTCCGCCGCTCTCGCGAACGACGTCGACGAGGATACCGGCGTCGTCCACCAGTCCGCTCGCTCCGAGGATCACGCTGATCGTGTCGAGGAGGCTCCGTTTGGCCGCCGCGACCGTTGCCGGCGGAAGATCGTCGAAGACGACCTTCGCCATCGCCGCAGCGATGTCGACGCCGACGTCGCGCCCGGGCGAGCGATTCGCCTCGCTCGCCACCGGCGAGGGCATGCGCAACGTGCGCGTCGACGCACCGTTCTTGATGACGGTCATCGGCGCGCCAGTGCGTACGGGCTGATGTATTCCCGTACCGGAGCTGCCTTGGTCCCGTTGCTCTTCGCGAGCGCGTCGACGATGGGCTGCAACGTGTCGGCATCGACGTACTCGCCGTCGATGATGCGTGCGCTTTTCGCGACGACGTCCGGAGCGATTTTCGTGTACGCTGCGACCAAGTCGACCGTGTCCGCTAAGTGCGCGTTGACGTAGACTTGCGATTCGTGCATCGCTTGCGCGAAGTGCCGCATGTCGTCCGGTCGCTGGGCGGCCACCGGCGCCATGACGGTGTAGCAGGCGAGGAGAAAATGACCGGCGATCGCGGCCATGGGGTCGGCTAACAGGCGCGCCTTGCCGCTTGCGAGTGCGTTGCTGAGGACCGGCTCGATCACCACCGCCACGGCAACGCGGCCGTCTTCGAGCATTTGCACGGCCACCGCCGACGGGGCTTCGAGAAACTTGACCGAGCCCGGGTCTCCGCCGCCCTTGATGACCCAGGCCTTTATCCCGGCCGCGGCCGTCGCGTCGAGATCGATCGAGGCGACCGTTTGACCGTTGATGTCGCGACCGGATTTAATGCTCGAGCCACTGCGTACGATAATGCCGGTCGATACCGGCCGATCGCTCGCATACAGCGCTCCCGGCGCGATGATCTGGATCGGAACGCCGCGGTTGTGCGCGTTGACGAAGGTTGTGATGTTGGTGATCGCGACCTCCGCGTCGCCGCCGATGAGCGTTGCGACGGCGGCCGCGCCGCTGTTGATGAGCAGCGGCTGGACGTCGAGCCCATACTTGCGGAAGATGCCGGATTGTATCCCGTAGTAGGTGCCCTTGAAACCGTCGATCGGCGGCCCGATCACGCGCAGCGCCGGAAGCGTCTGGGCTGCGGCCGTTCGGCCGGCCAGGACGAGTGAGGAACTGATGGCGGCGATGGCCGCCCCGCGGTTCATGGCCGCCGTTTCCTCACCGCGGCGTCAGGTACCCGTGAGGGATGTGGTCCGGTCGTTCTCGATCTCGCTGACCGCCAAGTCGCGCAGGTCCTCGAGCAGGGCAACGTCGGAGGCGGCGAACCAACGCGGGCGCGTGTCGTGCAAGCACAGCGTTCCGACGCAGCTGCCGTCCTGCAAAATGAGCGGCGCACCGGCATAGAAGCGTATGCGCGGTTCATCGACGACGAGCGGGTTTTCGGCAAAGCGGTCGTCGAGGAGCGCATCGTTGACGACCAGCGTGGTGCGATTGAACACCGTGTGCGCGCAGAACGACGCCTCGCGCGATCCCCGCTCGATTTCGAGCCCGATCGACGACTTGCAAAAAACGCGATCGTGAGCGACCAGCGTGATCTGGGCGATCGGAACCGCGAAGAACCGGTTCGCGAGGCGCGTAATCCGGTCGAAGCGTGCTTCCTGCGGGGTGTCGAGGAGCTCGGTTCGCTCGAGCGCGGCCAAACGGCGCTCTTCGTCGGCCGGCATTGCGGCCTTCTTCCAGCGGCTCGCGCCGCGATGCACCCACGCCTCGACCTTCGCCTGCGCGTACGTGCTCGAGAACGGTCTCACGAGCCACTCGGCGACGCCGTCGTTCTCGCCGTCCGAGTACTCGCGATCGGCGACGACGAGAACCGGCATTTGCCGGCGGTCGTTGGCGCGGTCGGCGGCGATCTTCCGGCACATCGCCAGCGCATCGTGGCCGGGTCCATGCTCGAGGATTGCGACGGAGAGCCGATCGTTCACCGCGGCCGCCTGCACCTCTTCAGCCTTGGAAAACTTCACGGCTCGAATGCTGGCATCGGCCGAGATTGCGTTCGTAAAGAGGGTCGTAATCTCCGGATCGTACAGCCCGAGCAAAACGGTTTGCACGCTTTCCATCGGGTCGATCGAATGTTTCGTCAACTCGGTCAACGGTGATGCCGCGACCGCCCTCGTCGCCGGCGCCGTCACGTCGATCGTTTCCCCCTCGGCCGCCGCGAACACGTGAATGGACGAACCCAATGCGCGCATGGTCGAGCGTGCGCTCGCCACGAGCTCGTCGAGTTCATCGTCGGTGCGCAACGGATCGTGGTGGGTGAGGGCCAACTGCCGGACCCCGGCCTCGCGTGCGACGCTCATGGCGTATTCGATCGTGCTGTGGCCCCAGTTGACCTTGGCCGGATATTCCGCGGCCGTGTATTGCGCATCGTGAATCAACAGATCCGCGCCGGCGGCGAACTCGGCGTGCCGAAGGTCCGGCCCATCGAGTTGCGTCCGCCCGTCGGCGGAAGCATGCGAGTACACCTCGTGGTCGCAGGCATAGACGATGGTCGCGCCGTCGGCCTCCAAGCGGTAGGCGAGGGTCAGCGCGGGGTGATTGAGATGGTGCGTCGACACCCGGATGTCGTCGACCTGAAAGCTGCCTTGGAGCAGGTCCCAGTAGCGAATCGTCGCCCCCAGCGATTCCAGCGCGACCGGGAAGTAGGTCGACTCCATCTGGCCCGCGAGCGTCTCACGCAGCGATCCGCTGAGCCCTTTCGGACCGCAGATATCCCACTCGTTGGTGTGCTCGAACAGGGGTGCAAAGAACGGCAGGCCTTGGATATGGTCCCAATGGGTGTGGCTGATCAAGAGGCACCCACGCGTAACGCCCTCGGCAACCAGGGCTTGCCCCAGTCCGTGCGAGCCGGTACCGCAGTCGATGACGATCAGCGTCCCCCGGGACGAACGTACCTCGATGCATGACGTGTTACCACCGTACCGTGCCGTCGACGGGCCGGGTTTTGCAATCGAGCCGCGCGTGCCCCAAAAACGGACCTTCATAAGGCCCCCGAACGCACCATGTGGTGCGATTCTCTGTTCCTACGTGGTCAATCCCGTTCGAACCTTAAGAAAGTGATCGATCGCCTTGGAACGCCGGCGTTGAGCGCGCTCAGCGGAAGCTGATGAGATCGCCGCGGCTGAGGGTCACCGCACCCTTTTTGAGGGGTTCGTTCTTAGCGTTGTTGCTCAACTGAGTTAGCATCTGATAGCGCCCGATGGCGACGTCGTAGTCGGTGGAAGCGGAGGTCCCGTCTTCCGCGACGACGGCGGTATAGTTGCGCAGGTTGGCCCCGACGGCGGTGTAGAGCACCGAGCCGTTCTCGCGCCAGCCGGCCAGAATCAGGGTCGTGACGCCGTGCCGGCGCAGCAACTCATCGAGCGCGGTCGCAAAAAAGCGGTCCTGGCCGTTACCAAAGACGATCGGATCGCCGCTCTGCGGAGCGATGGCAGGCAGGAATGCCGGCGCCGTGACCGGCTGGACCAGGCCGCCCGGCGCCGCTGCACTGTAGACGACCAGCGCTCCGGCCCGTCGTGCCGCCGCGATCAGCGCGGCAATGTGCGGCACCAGCGCGACGCACGGCGGCTGCGACGTACACAGCGGCGCAACCACGTCCATGACGAGCAGCGCCGTGGCCGGCGCATTCACCGTGACGGCGAGCGGCGGCGGCATTTGCGGAACCTGTTGCGCCCACGCCGGCGCGCCCGTGCTCGCCGCCGCAACGCTTATGACCGCCAGGCTGCGCGCGAGGCGCGCGAAGAATCTCGAGATCATCTTGTGCCCTGTTCCCTACCAGTGGTGGAGTGCGTTTGCGTAGAGTGAATGGAGCGTTTCGCGTGAGGTTTCGCGCGGCGCGTTCCGGATCAGCCCCTGCTGCGGGAACGAGCCTTCGACGAGCGCGTCGATGTCGCGCGGTTCGTAGCCGACGGCGGACAGGCCGTTCGGAATGCCGGTCGCCTGCATGAGTTCGGTGATGCGCGCGCTCAGGACCTCGCCGGCGTCGTCCAATCCGGCACCGCGCACGTCGGCGCCGAGCATCCGTGCCGCGTCGAGATGACGTTCGGGACAAGCCGCTGCGGTGAACCGGAAAACGGCGGGTGCATTGAGGATGACTGACATGCCGTGCGGGATCATCGCCTCGTCGGGCGCGTAGCCCGGAGCGCGGAAGTCTTTGACGTTACCGGACACCGCATACGACATCGCATGCGGCAGGTGGCAGCCGGCATTGCCGAACGCGATCCCCGCCAGCATCGCCGCGAACATCATGCGTTCCCGGGCGACGTCGTCGCTCGGATCGTTGACCGCGCGCGCGATGTGCTCGCCGATCATCGGCAGCGCGCCGATGCAGCCGACGTCGCTGTACGGGTTGGCGCCTTGCGAAAGCGAACGCACGACCCCTTTCGGCGAGCGCGGATGCTGGGTATACGGCAGCGCCGTGTACGATTCGAGCGCGTGGCTCAGCACGTCGAAGCCGCTGCACGCGACGACCATTGCGGGGAGCGAGCGCGTCACGTTGGGGTCGATGATGCCGAGCGTGGGCCGCAGCTCACGCGCCCGGATCCCGGTCTTCGCGTTCATCGCGAGGTAGTCGAAAATCGCGATGCCGGTGCACTCGCTGCCCGTGCCGCAGGTCGTGGGACAGGCGATGTGCGGCGTCAGCGGGCCGGGAATCGGGCGGCCGGCGCCGATCGGCGCGTTGACGTAATCCATGAAGTCGGCCGGATAGGTGGCGTACAAATCCGCCGCCTTGGCGGTATCCATCGTCGATCCGCCGCCGATCGAAACGTAGCCGTCGAACTTCCCGTCGGCGGCGAACGCCGCGGCCGCCTTGAACGAGGCGTCGGTGGGCTCGATGGCGATGTCGGTGTAGACGACGGCGTCGATGCCCTCAGCGCGCAGCGCATGTAAAGCTGTCTGGACGAAGTCGCGCTCGCGCAGGTGCGGATCGACGAACACCGCCGCGCGCTTCACGTGCAGCGCCCTCGCCGCCGCGCCCAGCTCGGCCAGCACGCCGCGACCGTACGTGATGCGCGCGCCGTCTACTTCGAAGCCGTAGTCGCCCCCGGGAGCGGCGGCGTAGTGCTCGTGGCGACAGCAGATCACGCCGGCGACGCTAGCCGGCGAAGACGCCTTGCCACGCGCTTCCTTTGGGGATCATGCGCTCCTCGGCATGCAGCCTCTCGTACGCGACCGGTTCCGCGAGGCCCACCGGCGGCGCCCCGTTCATGAAGTTGCGCACGCCCTCGAGCATGATGCGCCGCATGCGGATAACGGCGGCGTCGCTGGCTCCGAGATGCTCCTTGGTGCGGTCGTACACCGGCCCCATGCTCTCCTGCATCGCGATGTCCTCGTTGTTGACGCCGGCGATACCGGTGAAGCTGCGCTCGCGCATCGCTTCGCGTTCTTGCAGCCAGTTGTTCTCGCGCGTGCGCACCTTGCGGTACTGCGAATCGAGGTCGACGCCGATCTCCTGGTACGCGCGTTTTACCCGCGCGGCGCGCAACTCCGCATCGATCGGTCCGTCCGGTTTGATTTGCCAGAAGTGGAACATCGTGTGCGCGTCGTCGATCGGAACGAAGGCTTGCATGTGCGTCCAGCCGGCCGGTCCTGGAAACATCGAGAAGAACGGCGCGACGAACAACGTGACGCGCACGTAATCGCGGTGCTCGGGATCGATGAGCGGGCGGCGGGTGGCGGCGTAGCGGAACCCGTAGGGGGTGTTCTCGACCTCGAGCCGCGGCGCGCGATCGTCGGACGGGCGCTGCGTGACCCCGACCTGGTCGCGCTTGGTGCTGGCTTCCCCGGCCACCGGCACGATCATCGTCGAATGCAGAAAACCTGAATGTGCGGAGTCGATCACGCCTTCGAGGCTTTGCGCCCAATTGCACTCTTCGAGGACTTTCGTGATCTGGCAGTGGTCGCCCGGCAGCGACATCCAGTCGAAATGCATCCGTGGCGGCTCGGTGCCGCGCGGTCCGAGATAGGCCCACACCGTCCCGCCGTCTTCGTAGACCGGATAGGAACGCGCGCGAACCTTTTCGGCGAAACGGCTCTCCAACGGCTCGGCGGGCGTTTCGAGCACCGTTCCGTCGGCCGCGATCTTCCAACCGTGATACAGGCAGCGCAGCGCGCAATCTTCGTTGCGCGCCAGGACCATCGAGGCACCGCGATGGGGGCAGTTCTCGTCGAGAATGCCGACCGTGCCGTCGTCGGCGCGAAACGCCACCAGATCCTCGCCGAACAAGCGCGTTCGCCGTGGCGCGCCGCCGGCTTCCAACTCGGTCGTCAAGGCGGCCGGGACCCAATAGCGCCGCATCATGCGCCCCATCGGCGCATCGCCCTCGACCCGGCAGAGCAGCTCGTTCTCTTCGCGTGTCAGCACGTTTCCTTGCCTCCCGTTATTTCTTCGGCGTTCCGCCGGGCCCCGATGCGATTTGCCAGGTGTCTCGGGCTTTGTCCCACTCCAGGATACGCGCGTCCGACACGCCGACCCCGTACTCGCCGCTGCGAAAATCGGCCATGCCTTGGATGGCTGGAAAGTCGTGCAAGCCGTTGATGTACGACTTCAATTCGGCCGGGCCGGCGTCGAGACCGCGGGCGCGCAGCGCGGCGATCACGATCGAGCCGGTGTCCCAGCCCGTCGCGTTGCCCCAGTCCGGCCGCAAGCCTTGGCGGCGGAACGCATCCAGAAAGGCCAAGTCGGTGGCTTTGAGCGGTCCGTTTTCGATCTCCGGTCCGTCCGGCGGCAACGGGCCCGAGACGAAGAACAGTTGCCGCGGCAGCGTGTCGCCGTATTGTTTGAGCTCGACGTACGAGAGGTTGCCGGGACTGGTGAACACCGGCAGGTCGAGGCCCGCATCGTGCAGGCCGCGGGTTACGATGCCGAACGGCGCACCGCTGTTGTAGCTCACGATGAACTGGGCGTCGGCGGCGCGGATGCGCGAGAGCTGAGCAGCGATGCTGATGTCGCCCGGGCTGAAGCGCTCGGTGTCGACGACGTGCAGCGAGCTGTTCTCCGGTTCGGCGATCGCCGCCAGCATCGATCTCTGCGACGAATCACCGGTCGCGTCGTTTTGGTTGAGCATCGCGAAGCGCGTCCAGCCGCGCGAGCGCGCGTAACGCATGATCGCATCGGCCTGTTTCGGCGGTGAAGTGCCGATCGAATACGACGTCCCTCCGGGCGGCGGCCTGAACCCCGGCGATAGGCAGAACTGCAGCGTTCCCGTGGCGGCCAGCAGCGGCGCCATCGCCGCGCACGTCGAGAGCCCCGAATCGCCGATGATCAGCGGCGGATGCTGGGCGAGGATGCCGCCGGTCAACTGAACCGCGATCTGCGGGTTGGACTGCGAATCGGCGATGACGAAACGAATCGCCCGCCCGTGCACCCCGCCGCCGCGGTTCACGTCGGCCTGCAAGATCTCGAACGACTGACGCTGTTCGTTGCCGACGAACGCGTTGGCGCCTACGAGCGGCAAGACGGCGTAGATGTCGTACGGCTCGACCGCCGTTACGGGCGCGTTCGCGGCAAGCAGTAAGGCCGCCAATAGCGATGGCAAACGCAACGCGCGCACCCTCAAGGCGTCCAATACGCGAACGCCATCCCGCAGCCGGTGCTGGGCAGCGACCGGTATCCGGGCACGTAGTCGACCAGCGTCATGGCCATCGGGCCGGCCGCGCCGCCGAGCGCGATCCAGTTCAGAATTTCGGAGGTTCCGCCTTTCATCTTCGCGCGCGGAATCGCCGCGAGGCGGTCCGGATCGTGGCTCTGCAAACCGGTGAGGACCTCGCGGTCGAGCGGCTCGTCGACGATGATGTGGCTGAGGCCGCCCGACGCGACGACCGTGACGCGCTTGCCGCCGTCCCAACTCTCGATCGCCCTGCGTACGGCCGCGCCGAGCGCGTAACTGCGCCGCGGCGTCGGTTGATTCGGCGGATAGTACGTGTTGAGCATGATCGGCACGATCGGTACCGTGCACTCCGGCCACAGCCGCTGATAGAGGAAGGCGTAAGCGTGGCCGATGCCCCGGACCCCGCTCACCGAATCGCAGCGCGCGATGTCGAATTCTTGCTCCGTCAGCGACGCCACGATGTGGGCGGCCAAGCCCGCGGCGTTGGGATACGCCTCGAGCGTCGGTGCCATGAGCCCCGAGATGAGCGCGCGTTCTTCGGGCGGCCCGTTCCAGGGGATGTGGTCCCGGCGCGGGGCCGTCACCGGAACCTGCTCGCCGTGGTAGACCGCGATGGCCGGCATGTTCGTGTCGTCGAACTGTTCGTGCTGGTCGTCGCCGAACATCACGATCGCGTCGAGATCCCCGGCCGATTGCAACCGCTGCGCGATGCTCTGTACGGCGCGCTGGACGGCTCCGAACCGTTCGGAGAGCACCTCGGGTTCGAGTTGCGCGAGCAAATCCGGCGGGATGGCCGGACTGCGTTCGTCGGTTTGCCGCATCTTCGACCATACTTCCCACGTCGTGCTGACCTGCGGGCTGTGGGAGGTCCCGATCCCGAGGACGATTTCTGCCATGCTAGCGCATCCCGTTCAAGTGAGGCTCGCCCGCAGCGCATCGTAGGAGAAGGACGTGTCCTGCCACCGCTCGGCGCCGCCGAGGCCGTGTTCGATGTTCCACGTCACGACGTCGAACATCTTGCCCGTGATGAGTTCGCCCTCTTGCGCCGAGAGATGCAGCACGATCGGGACCATGTGCTCGGGTGTGAGCGGTTGCGGCCCGACCTGCTTGCTGCCGGCCTTCATGCGCGCGAGGTTTTGTTCGTCGAAGCCGGTCGTGCGCGTGTGTCCGGGAATGAGGATGTTCACCGCGACGTTGTGCTGCTTGACCTCATCCGCGAGGTAAAAGCTCATCGTGGCGAGTGCCGCCTTGGACGACTGGTACGGCATCTCTTGGCTGTTCGGTCGCCAGGCCATGTACGCGCCGCCGTGCGAGTGGTTCAAGATGCCGCTGCTGACCGTGGTGATGATGCTGCCGCGGCGCTTCTCGATCATCGGCCGGATGAATCGCCGCGTTACCTTGAGCGCGCCGAAGACGTTGACCGCGAACGATTTTTCCCAGTCCGAATCCTTGGTCTCCAGCGTCGTGGTCCGGCCCGTCGGCGGGAACAGATCGCGTTGGCGCAGCGCGGCGTTGTTGATGAGCACGTCCACCGTGCCGAAGCGCTCGATCGTGCTCGCGTAGACGCGATCGATGTCGGCATCGCGCGTCACGTCCATGTCCGCGATCAGCACGTTCTTGCCGCCGGCGGTCAGACCGTCATCAAGCGGCTCGGCGCCGGCCCAAGACCGGTCGGTCGACACGACCTTCGCGCCCGCTTTTAGGAACGCCAAAGTGTAGGAGCGCCCCATGCCTCTCGCACCCCCGGTGATGACGACGACGCGGTCCTTTAGCGCCGCTGATGCTTGACCGTTCATAAAATGCGTACTTCCTTTGCTTGTGGTTGGTTGTACTTTCCCGCATCGTGCATCGTCCCTGTGCGTCGAGTTGAGCGGGAAGCGGCAATTCATCGAAGAACCCCGCAGGATGGCAGGTTTTTCGCAAACGAAAGCTCGCGCCCGGCTCGCGGGCTGCGTCTGCCTGTTCGCCGTCGCGATGTCGGGTTTCGCGCCCACCGCCGCGACTGACGCGCCGCTGGAAGTGCCGGCGATCCTACCGCTGACCGGCGGGAACGCCTTCGCCGGAAGCGGTCAGCGCACCGCGCTCCTCGTTCTCCAAGGCTTGGTGAACCGCGGCGGCGGGATCGGCGGCCGCAGCCTCGTCTTCGATATCCACGACTCGCAGTCGAGCTCGCAAGTCGCAGTCGAACTGACGCGCGAGTACGTCAGCGGTCAAGCGCCGGTCTTCATCGGCGACTCGTCGAACGCAACGTGCACCGCAATCGCCGCGCAAGTTGCGCAGAGTGGTCCGGTTCAGTTCTGCCTCTCGCCCGGCCTCGTGACGAAACCGGACGGCTATTCGTTCGCGCCCGGCCATCCGGCGACCCAAATCGCGGGCGGCGTGCTCGGCTACCTGCGCCAGCGCGGCGTGAAACGCGTCGCGCTCATCGTCGGGACCGACGCGACCGGCATGCAGATGGACGGTTACTTTACCGACCTTTTTGCGCGGCCGGAGAACCGGGACATCAGCTTGGTCGCAAACGAGCGTTTCAACCCGACCGATCTGAGCGTCGCCGCGCAAATTACCCGCATCAAGGCGGCCGGCGCGCAGGCGATCATCTCCTACACGAGCGGGGCGCCGTTCGGCACCGTCATGCACGGGCTCATCGACGTGGGCGTCAACGTGCCGGTGATCACGTCGCAAGGCAATCTGTCCTACGCCTTCCTCGAACAGTTCAAGGCGGTGTTGCCGAAGGAACTGCTCTTCGTCTCGGGGCCCTTGCCGTCCGAAGGGGAGCGCGTGCCGGCTGGTCCGTTCAAGTCGTCGCAACTGGCGTACTTGGCGGCCTTTCAGGCGGCCGGCGTCAAACCCGACTTCGGCGAAGCCGTGGCCTGGGATGCCGGCAGCATCATCGTCGCCGCACTGCGCCGCCTCGGCGCCCGGGCGACGGCGGAGCAGGTCCGTCAATACGTGCGTGGGCTCCATGATTTCCCGGGCGTTCAGGGACTTTACGACTTTCGCTCCGGCGACGGGCACGGTGCGCCGATGTTGAGCATGCTGCAATGGGACCCCGCCAAGGATGCCTGGTTCATCGCCTCCGGCGTCGGGGCCCATAAGTGAAGCAACCGAAGGGGGACCATCAGCGATGTTGAGCCGGCAAGAGAACGAAATGCTGTGTCGCGTTGGGGCCGATACGCCGATGGGAGCGATGATGCGGCGCTACTGGCTTCCGGCCGCAATGAGTACCGAGCTCGTCGCCGGCACGCCCAAGCGAGTACGCCTGCTCGGCGAAACGTTCGTCGCGTTCCGCGACGACGAAGGCGCGGTGGCGATCCTCGACGAGGCGTGTCCGCACCGTGGCGCTTCCCTCGTCTTGGCTCGTACCGAAGGCTGCGCACTGCGCTGCTTGTATCACGGCTGGTTGATCGATCGCAGCGGTGCCATCCTCGAGATGCCGGCCGAGCCCGAAGATTCCGCGTTCGCCGCCAAACTGCGCCATGCGGCCTATCCGGTCTATGAGTCGGCCGGGATCGTGTGGACCTATATAGGTCCGGCGCCCGCGCCGCCCGTGCCCGATTTCGCCTACGCGCGCGTCCCCGACAGCCACCGGATCAACGCGAAGCATCGCACCGATTGCAATTGGGTGCAGTCGCTCGAAGGTGCGATCGATACGGCGCACTCGAACTACCTGCACAACGATGACATCCGGCCGGAAGCAGGCATCGAGCGATCGCGCTTGACCGCCGCGGCCACTGGCAGGCCGTCGCAAGACGGACGGCCCCGGATCGTGACCGAAGATACGGCGTACGGCTTTCGGTATGCGGCGATCCGGCGTCCGCTCGTCGATGCCGAGAGCAACAACTACGTTCGGGTGACGCTCTTCGTGGCTCCGTTTACCGCGATCATTCCGCTCGGCGAGATGCAAAACGTGCAGATCTTCGTTCCCATCGACGACGCACACACGTACATGTACAACGTAAAATTCGGGCCCGAGCCGATCTCCGAGGAGCGCGCGCGCAAACTTCGCCCGGCCGGGCCGTTTGACGGCGACTTCGGAACGAACCGCAACCGCGCCAACAACTGGTTGCAAGATCGCGCGGCGATGAAAACCACCAGCTTCACGGGCATCGAGGTGGTGCGCAACCAGGATACCGCGATGCAAGAGAGCATGGGGCCGCTCTACGACCGCAGCAAAGAGCATTTGGGCGCGAGCGACGTCGCGATCATCCGGATGCGGCGCCGCATGCTCGACTCCGTTCGCGCGTTCACGGAACGCGGGGCCGCGCCGCTTGCCCTCGCCGAGCCGTTCGACTACGGTGAACCCAACGCGGTCGAAGGGATGCTGCCGCGCGATCAGCCCTGGCAGCGCTTGTTAGCGGCGGTAACGCCGGCCTAGTCGCGTGCCGTTCGATCGCCGCGACTTCCTCAAAGTCAGCGCGTGCGCTGCGTTCGGCGAGGCGGTCTCTTGCGGGGGCAGCGCGGCGGGCGACGACCTGCGCGTGGTGCGCGTGCTCGAGGTACCGACCGACGGCGCGAAATCCGTCCTCTATGCCCAGCGTGCGAACCTCTTTCGCAAACGCGGACTTCAAGCCGACATCGTTCCGCTGGGAAGCGGCGCAGCAATCTTTGCTGCCGTTCTTGGCGGTTCCGCAGACTTCGGCTCCGGCAGCCTCTTCCCGGTCTTTGCGGCCTACGAACGCAACGTTCCGCTGCGCATCGTCGCCCCGGCTTCACTCTACTCGAGCGACCACGCCGATACGCTGATGCTCGTGCAAAAGGATTCGCCGATCCACGCACCGCGCGATTTCAACGGCAAGATCATGGGCGCCGATGCTCCCAACGACATCTACGTGACGTCGGTGCGAGTGTGGCTCGACCAGAACGGCGGAGACGGGAAGTCGCTGCACACGATCGAGCTCAACGCAGCGCAGCAGCTCGCTGCGCTCGACGCCGGCCGCATCGATACGGCGGTCCTCAAACCGCCGTACTTGACCGTTGCCCTCGACTCGGGAAAATTTCGCGTGATGGGCAAGCCGCTCGACGTGATCGCGCCGCGTTTTCTGCTCTCGTGCTGGGTGGCAACCGTGGACTACATCGCGCAAAACCCCGGCGCCGTCAACGGATTCGTCGCGGGGCTCACCGAGGCAGCGCGCTATACCAACGCGCACCAGGCAGAGACGGTCGACATGGTTGCGGCATTCACCGGCCAAGATCCGGCCCAACTGCGGCACGGCGTTCGTTCGATCACCGCCGATACGATCACGCTTGCCGACGTGCAGCGGCCGCTGGACTTCGCGGTTAAAAACGGAATCCTCGATAAGCCCTTCGATGTGAGCGGTATCCTGGCGTCGAGTGTCCCGCTGTCCCGATGAAAGGGGTTAGGATGTCGAATCTTATGCGGCGGTTCGTGGCTGGTGCGCTGTGTAGCTTGGTGGCCCTTGCGTGCGGCGCGCCGGCTGCGCGCGGTCAGGCTCCGATCGCGATCACCGTTGCGTCGCCGCCGGCCGACGATGCAACACCGATTCTGTATGCGATCAAGGCCGGGCTCTTTGCGCGGGCCGGACTCGCGGTGGACTTTCAGACGCTGGCCAGCGGCTCGGCGATCGCGCAGGCGGTGGCCGGCGGCGCAATTCAGATCGGCATCTCGAGCACGATCCCGCTGATTCTCGCCCACGTTCGGAACGTTCCGTTTCAGATCGTCGCTCCGGCCGGCATCTATCTTGACAATGCCCCGTACGGGGCGATGGTGGTACGCAGCAACTCGCCGTTTCACACCGGCAGCGATCTCAACGGCAAGATCCTCGGCGTCGCGGCGCTCAAAGATACCGGCGGTTTGGCGAGCCTCGCGTGGATCGAGCAAAACGGCGGCGACCCGCAGACGGTAAAAGAGATCGAAGTACCCTATTCATCGATGGTCGCGGCCCTCGAAGACGGCCGAATCGACGCGGTCAGCCTGATCCAGCCCGGCTTGGCCCAGGCCCTCGCAACGGGCAAAACGCGCGTCATCGGCAAGTCGTATACCGCGATCGGAAAACGCTTTTTGATCTCGGCCTGGTTTGCGCGCTCGGACTACGTTGCCGCAAACCCGGAGGCGGCGCGGCGCTTCGCTCGTGTGATACACGACGCGTCGCTCTTCGCCAACGCTCACCCCGATCAAACCGCGGCGTTGCTCTCGGATTTCACCAAAGTCGACGTAGATACGATCCGCAAGAGCACGCGCGAGTCGTACGGCGAGACCTTGGATCCCGCCGACCTCCAGCGGGTGATCGATGTCAGCGTCAAGTACAAATTCATCGATGCGCCCTTCGACGCTCATCTGCTGACCGGAACGCCTTGAGGCGACGCGACGCCGTTCGGCTAGCGGCCTGTACGATGCTCGCTCAAGCCGGCGCCGTCCGGGCCGACGACCTGCGGTTGGTGCACGTGCTCGAAGTACCGACCGACGGCGCGAAGTCGGTGCTGTATGCTCAGCGCGGGAATCTGTTTCGCAAACGCGGCCTCCAAGCCGACATCGTCGCGATGGGTAGCGGAGCCTCGATTTTCGCGGCAGTGCTGGGCGGCTCCGCGGACTTCGGCTCCGGCAGCCTCTTTCCGGTCTTTGCCGCTTGCGCGCACGGCGTTCCGCTGCGCATGATCGCGCCGGCTTCGCTCTACTCGAGCGACCACGCCGATTCGCTGCTGCTGGTTCCGAAGGATTCGCCGATACGAGCGGCCCGCGATATGAACGGCAAAACCATCGGCGTCGATGCGGTCAAGGACGTCAACGGAACGGCGACGCGCGCCTGGCTCGACTTGCACGGCGGGGACGGGAGCACGCTGCGGCTGGTCGAACTGCGGCCGGCCGAACAGCTCACCGCGCTCGATACGGGACGCATCGATGCCACGATGCTCAAACCGCCGTTCTTGACGGCTGCCCTCGCTTCGAGAAAATTTCGCGTGCTCGGGACGCCGCTCGATGCGATTGCTCCGCGTTTCTTGCTCTCGTGCTGGGTTGCGAGTGCGGACTTCGTGGCCAAAAACCCGGACGTCGTCAACGCCTTCGTGGCCGGACTGACCGAGGCTGCACGCTACACGAATGCCAATCAGGCCGCGACCGTCGATTTGGTCGCGGCATTTACCGGCCAAGATCCGGCGGTCATCGCCGGCGGTATCCGCACGGTTACGGCGGAGTCGGTCACGCTGGCCGAGCTGCAACGGCCGCTCGACTTCGCGTACAAGTACGGAATCCTCGATAAGACCTTCGATGTAACCGGAATCCTGGCTCCGGGCTTTCCCCTTAAGGCTTGAGTGCGGCGGCGACTTGTGGACTCTGAAGTGCGGGCGCTGATCGAGCTGTTCGGATTGCGCCCGCTGCCGGTCGAAGGGACGCTGTTCGCGGAAACGTATCGTTCGAGCACGTCGAGTGCAATTGTCGGATTGTATGCCGTCGAGCCGCCGAGCCGCTCGTGTTTTCACGTGCTCGCGCACGACGAGGTCTGGCACGCCTATGCAGGCGATCCGTTTCGGCTGATCTTGCTGTATCCCGATGGTTCGAGCGAGGAGGTCGTCATGGGTCGCGACCTCGCCGCCGATCAGCGAGTCCAGTTCGCGGTCCCGGCCGGCACGTGGCAAGCCGGCGAATTGCTTGCCGGCGGGGGTTACGCGCTGTTCGGCTGCACGATGGCGCCCGGTTTCACGCCGGACTGCTTCCACGCGAGCCCGGCCGGACCGCTGCTCGCGCGCTGGCCGGCTCGGGCGGCCGACATCGAGCGGCTTTCGATCGAAGAAGCCGACGAAGCAAGCGAGCGGACGTTCGGAGGATAGCACCGGGTGCCGCCTCCCTTTTGTCGTTTCCCGGGTTTTAGTGCAGGCCGATAATCTGGGGAAACCCAAAATTGTCGCACAACAAGAATGAACGTGGACGGAGTGGACGGCGCGTGCTCGATTCCCTAGTAAAGGTGACGTTGCCCGAAATGGGCGAGTCGGTCACCGAAGGCTCGATCGTCGAGTGGCGTAAGAAAGTCGGTCAGTGGGTCGATGAAGGCGAAACGATCGTCGACGTCACCACCGACAAAGTCGACGTCGAGGTTCCGTCGACGGCCTCCGGCGTGATCACCGCGCTGCACGGCGCCGAAGGCGACACGATCGCGGTCGGCTCGGTGCTGGTCGAGATCGACACCAGCGCAGCGAAGCCCGCCGGCGAAGCGGAGCTCGTGACGCCCTCATCGTACGGCGCCGCCGGATCGGCCGCCCCGCCGCCGGAGAAGCGCGGCTCGGGAAGCGGCGTGCTCTCGAAGGTCGTCTCGCATCACGCGCGCCGGTTGGCGGAGCGCTTCGGCCTCGACCTCTCGAGCGTGAAGGGCAGCGGCCCCGAAGGCCTGATCCTGCGCGAAGACGTGGAAGCCGCGATGGGCGCCGGCTCGCTTCAACCGGCCGCCGGCAACGGCGCGGCCAAGACCAACACTTCGTCTCCGCTCAGTGCAGGCTCCGCGGCCGCCGTCGCCTACCCGCCGGTGGCGGCGCAGGCCAAGGTCAGCGAGATCAAAGGCTCGGCCGCGACGCTGGCCAGCTACATGGATCAGAGCACGTCGATCCCCACGGCGACATCGTTCCGCACGCTCTCCGTCGGCACGCTCGAATTGCGCCGCGCCGAGTTGAACGCCGGCCTCAAAGCGGCGGGCCGCAGCGAGAAGATCTCGTTCACCCACCTCATCGCCTACGCGATCGTGCAAACGGCGAAAGAAATGCCCGGCATGTGCGCCGCGTTCCGGCGCGAGAACGGCAAGCCGCAGCGCGTCGATGCGGGGATCAACCTCGGTCTCGCCGTCGATTCGCAGCGCAAGGACGGTTCGCGCACGCTTGTCGTCCCGGTGATCAAAGCGGCCGACACGCTCGGCTTCGGGCCGTTCCGCGCGGCCTATGAAGATCTGGTCGCCAAAGCACGCGACGCGAAGCTTTCGGTCGAAGAACAGACCGGCGCGACGTTCACGTTGACGAATCCGGGCGGCATCGGAACGATCGCCTCGGTGCCGCGGCTGATGGCCGGTCAGGGCACGATCGTCGCCGCCGGCGCGATCGCGTATCCGCCGGGATTCTCGCACGCGCCGGATTCGACGCTCAAATCGTTGTCGATCGAAAAAGTCATGACGATGACGTCGACCTACGATCATCGCATCATCCAGGGTGCGGCGTCGGGCGAGTTTCTCAAGCGCATCGACGAGTTATTGGGCGGCGCCTCCAGCTTCTACGAGAACGTCTTCTCGGAATTCGGTTTGTTCGCCGCGGTGCGCGGCGACGCGGTCAACGCCAACGCCGGCGCGCAAGCGTTCGCGCCACCGCGCGAGGCCGCGGTCTCGGGCGAACTCGCGGGCATGCCGTCGGACGAAATGCTGCGCGGCATTGCGGCCGGCTCGGCGCTCGTCTCGGCGTACCGCCGTCACGGTCACCTCGCGGCGTCGCTCGATCCGCTCGGCACGCCGCCGCCCGGCGACCCGTCGCTCGACCCGGCGACCTACCAGCTGACGCCGGCGATGATGAACGCCGTGCCGGCCTCGGTGTTGCGCGTGAAAGTTCCCGGCAACACGCTGGCCGAGGTGCTGCCCATCCTGCGCAACGTCTACAGCGGGACGATCTCCTACGAGATCGAGCACATCTCCAACGTCGAGCAGCGCGAGTGGCTGCGCGAGTACATCGAGGGGTCGATGCACCGCCGCGAATTGACGCCGCAGCGCAAAGTCCAAGTGCTGCAGCGGCTGACCAAAGTCGAGACGATGGAGCGCTACTTCCGCAAGCAGTTCATGTCTCAGAAGACGTTCTCGATCGAAGGTCTGGACGTGATGGTTCCGATGCTCGAAGAGACGATCTCGATGCTGGCGGAAGACGGCACGCAAACCGCCGTCATCGGCATGGCGCATCGCGGACGACTGTCGACGATCGCGCATGTCGTCAACCGCCCCTACGAAGAATTGTTGGCTGAATTCGAAGCCGGAGCGATGAAGACCGCCGAGCCGGATTTCGACGAAGCCGACGTCACCGGCGACGTGAAGTACCATCACGGCGCCGAAGGCACCTACGTGACCCCCATCGGGACGAAGATCGCGGTCGAGCTCGCGAACAATCCCTCACACCTCGAGGCCGTCGACGGCGTCGTCGAAGGGATGACGCGCTGCCTGCAAACCGATCGCAGCGGGAACGTGCCGAAGTTCGACGCGCAGATCGCCGCACCGATCCTCATTCACGGCGACGCGGCGTTCGCTGCGCAAGGCGTGGTCGCCGAAGTGCTCAACTTGCAGGCGATTTCCGGCTATGCGACGGGCGGCACGATCCACATCATCTCGAATAACCAAATCGGTTTCACGACCGATCCGATGGAAGGCCGCTCGACGCGCTACGCGTCGGACTTGGCCAAGGGCTACGATCTGCCGATCGTCCACGTCAATGCCGACGACGTCGAGACGTGCATCGCTGCAGTTCATCTCGCGATCGATTACCGGCGCAAGTTCGGCCGCGACGTGCTGATCGATCTGATCGGTTACCGCCGCTTCGGACACAACGAACAAGACGAGCCGGCGTACACCCAACCCAGGATGTACGAAGCGATCAAGTCGCATCCGACGGTGCGCGAACTCTTCGCCGCCCGGCTCGTTGCGCAGGGCGTGCTGACGGCCGATCAGGTCACCGCGATGCAGGACGCGGCGACCGCGCGCATCACCGAAGCGCACCGCAACGTCAAGGAGCAGCACGGTGCGGCGAAGCTGATCACCCAGAAGTCCAAAGCCGGCTCGCGCGGCGAGCCGATTGTGACCGGCGTCGAGCGCGCGAAACTGCTGCGCTGGTCCGACGCCGTCGTCGCAACGCCGGCCGGTTTCACGCCGAGCAAGAAACTCAGCGCGCAATTCGCCAAGCGCAAGTCGGCGCTGCAGATCGAAGGTGAAGTCGACTGGGGGCTCGCCGAAGCGCTGGCGTTCGCCGCCCTGCTCAGCGAAGCCACGCCGATCCGCCTAACCGGACAAGACACCGAACGCGGCACGTTCAGCCACCGCCACGCCGCGCTGCACGACGCGAACACCAACGAGATCTACGTCCCGCTGCAACATCTCGAGGGGGCGAAAGCGTCGTTCGAGATCCACAACTCGCCGCTGTCCGAGTATGCGTGTTTGGGCTTCGAGTACGGCTACTCGACCGAAGCGCCCGACGCCATGGTGCTGTGGGAAGCGCAGTTCGGCGACTTCAGCAACGGCGCGCAGATCATCATCGATCAGTTCATCTCGGCCGGTGCGGCGAAGTGGGGCGAGACGACGCGTCTGACGATGCTCCTTCCACACGGCTACGAGGGCGCCGGCCCCGAGCATTCGAGCGCGCGCCTCGAGCGCTTCCTCTCGCTCTCGGCCGAAGGCAACATCCGGGTCGCGAACTGCTCGACCGCCGCGCAGTACTTTCACCTCTTGCGCGCGCAGGCGAAGGCGCCCGAGGCGTTTCCGCTGGTCATCATGACGCCGAAATCGCTGCTGCGCAGCCGCGCCTCCTACGGGACGCTCGACGAGCTGGTCGACGGGTCGTTCGAAGAAGTCATCGACGACCCGCGCTACACCGCCGGCGGCGATCGGGCGTCGGTCGAGCGGTTGCTGCTGTGCTCGGGCAAAATCTACTACGATCTGACCGCGAGCCCACTGTATTCGGCCGCGACGAAGACCGCGATCGCGCGGGTCGAGCTGCTCTCGCCGCTGCCGGCCGATGCGATCCTCGCACTCCTGGACGCGTATCCCAACCTGAAGTCGGCCATTTGGGTCCAGGAGGAGCCGAAGAACATGGGGGCGCGAGCGCACGTCCGCCGGCGCGTCGTCGAACGGCTACCGGCGAAGTTCGCCGACCTCGGCTACGTGGGCCGCTCCTACCGGGCGAGTCCCTCCGAAGGCTATCCGGGCGCCCACGCCGTCGAGCAAGAGCGCATCATCAAAGAAGCTTTGAGCGAAATTTGATGCGGCTTGGGCGAAGCCCAAACGCCACGGATTCGCCGTAGGCGAATCCTGCTAGGCGACCGCTAGGGCGGCGTTGATGGCGGTGAGCAGCTTCTCGGGGGTGAAGGGCTTGGTCACGTAGCCCTTGGCGCCGAGCCGCAGCAGATTGACCACGATGTGGGCGTCGCTCGTCGCCGAGCACACGACGATGCGCGCACCGGGGTTGATCTGCAGGATGCCCCGGATGGCGGCGGTGCCGTCGAGGCCCTCCATGTTGAGGTCCATCAGCACGATGTCGGGCTTTTCTTTGAAAAACGACTGAATCGCTTCGGCGCCGTTGGAGGCCTCCATCACGTCGTACTGGGCTTCGCGCAGAATGCGGCCCACGATCGCGCGCATGATCGCGTTGTCGTCGACCACAAGAGCGCGGCGCCCGATTCCTGACAACGATTCTCCCCCGTTTAAGGAAGTATGCCTTCCGTCGTGGTGTTCCTTGAGACCAAGGCCAGCAAGGCCTCCATGGACGTTACCACCTGTACAATTTCACGGCTAGCCGGGCTGATGAATCCCGCATCGCGCCCGCGGTCGAATTGTCCGAGCAGGGGGTCGTAGTAGCCGGCGAGGTTCGCCAGGATGCACGGTTTGCGATGGATGCCGAGCTGCACCCACGTGATCGCCTCGCAAAACTCCTCGAACGTCCCGAAGCCCCCTGGCAACGCGATGAAGCCCCCGGAAAGCTCGGCCATGAGGGCCTTGCGCTCGTGCATCGAGCCGACGATGCGCAGGTCGCTGATCCCACGGTGCGCGACCTCGCGGTCCTCGAGTTGCTGCGGGATGATGCCGATGACGGGGCCGCCGGCCGCGACCGCGGCGTCGGCCAAGGCACCCATGAGCCCGGTGCGGCCACCACCGTACACCAGTTCGTGCCCGCCCTGCGCCAATGCCGTGCCGAGCGCGGCCGCATACTCGACGAAGCGCGGATCGTTACCGTTCGCCGAGCCGCAGAATACGCACCACCGCATCGGCGGTGTCAGGCGAGAGCGGCGACGGTTCCGCCGGCGTGGGCCAAGGCGTCCGCGATCATGCGGTCTTGGAGTTCGGGTACGCCCCAACGCGCTTGCATGGCGGGTGCGAGCGCCGCGAGCGGATCGAAGTAGAGGAAATACGTGCCGGGCTTGACGCTCGGCGCGGTCCAAACCGATACGCCGGTTTCGCGATCGTACCACTCGAACGAATGCACGTCGCGTTTGCCGCCGCCGCCCGGAGCATCGCAGATGAACGTTGGCGTGTTGTAGCCGGCGGTTGCGCCGCGCACCGCCTTTTCGATGTCCAGCGCGGTCTGGACCGGCGTGCGCAGGTCTTCGACGCCGCTCACCAGATCGTGCATGTAGACGTAGTACGGATGGATGTTGATGTACTCGAGCCGCTTGACGAGCAGCAACATGGTTGCGGCGTCATCGTTGACGCCGCGCATGAGGACGGTCTGGTTACGCACGTACACCCCACGCTCGAACAGCACCGCCGCAGCGCGTTGCGTGATCGCCGAGATTTCGCTCGGATGGTTGAAGTGCGTGTGCACGACGACTTCCTTGCCCAGCGCGCGCCCGCGTTCGACCACGCCGACGAGCGCATCGACCCATGCCGGGTCGGTGAGGATCTTCATCGGCATCACGGCCAAGCCTTTGGTCGCGAAACGCATGCGCCGCACGTGCGGAATCGCCAGCAGCGCATCGCCGATCAGCGCGATGTTTTTCGGCGCGAGTTGATAGGCGTCGCCGCCGGAGATGACGATATCTTCGATCTCGCTGTGCTCGCGGATGTATTCGAACACCGGGCCCCAGGCTTCCGGCGTTTTCCCGAGCGCGAGCTTGTCGACGCCGGCGGTGTCGGGACCGATCGCGTACGAGCGCGTGCAGAACCGGCAGTACACCGGACACGTCTGCAACGGCAGAAAGAGCGCCTTGTCGGCGTAGCGGTGGATCAGGCCCGGCACCGGCGAGTCCTGCTGTTCGTGCAGCGAGTCGAGCGTCAGGCGCGGATGATCGGGGCGCGCGGTCGATCGCAAGGGGATGAACTGCCGGCGAATCGGGTCGTCGTAGGGGTTCGACCAGTCGATCGAGGCGAGCAGGTAGGGCGAGACGCGCACGGCCATCGGTGCGTCCTCGAAACCGTGGCGGGCGTCGGCGATGAACGCGGCGTCCACTACGCCGGCGATCGTCTCGAACAGCTCCTCGGGCGTCTTGACCGAGTGCCGGGCTTGCCAGACGTGGTCGAGGAACGTGGCCTCGTCGACCTCGGCGTAATGCGGGAGGGCGTGCCAGAACGCTCCGTCGCGCAAACTCCGATGCTCGAGCGACGCCGGGGGGGCCGGCGGTGTACGGTGGGGTGGTTTTTCGAGCTCGATCATCAGACCGAAACCTTGAAACCGCCCTCCGCGCCCGACCGTTGCGGCTGGGACCGCAGGGCTTCGGACCCGCGGGGAAAACCGGCAGCGAGGTGATCGCCGTTCTCCGCCGGTTCGGCGTCGCACTCGCGCTCGCCGCGACGGCCTGCACGCGCACCGGCACCGTCGCAACGGCCCCGGCAACGACCATCCGGTTCGCGATCGCCGCCGATCCGCAAACGCTCGATCCGCTCTTCGCGCACGCCGACGCGGCCGGCGTCGAACAGCAGCTGGCGCGCTTGGCGTTCGAGCCCTTCATCGACATCGACGCCCACGGCCGCGCGGTCCCGGTGTTGCTGGCGCGCATTCCGAGCGTTGCGAACGGCGATCTCTCGCGCGACGGCCGCACGATCGTCTACCACCTCCGCCGCGGCGTGCGCTGGCAGGACGGCGTGCCGGTGACCGCCGCCGACGTGCTCTTCACGCTGCGGGCGATCGTCGATCCGCGCAACCCGATCCGATCGCGCGAAGGCTACGATCGCATCGGGCGCGCCGAACGCATCGACGATGTGACCGTGCGCGTCGTGCTCAAGGGAGCATGGGCGCCTGCGGTCGCGACGCTGTTCAGCTACGGGACCGCGCCGCAGTACGTCTTGCCCGCACATCTCCTGGCGAAGGAGCCGCGGCTCGACCGGGCCGCCTTCGGTGCCGCGCCGGTCGGCGATGGGCCGTATCGCTTCGTCTCGTGGGAACGCGGCGAGCGTCTCGTCTACGCGGCGAATCCCACGTACTGGCGCGGTGCGCCGCCGGCGGCGCGGCTCGAGGTTCGCGTGGTTCCCGATCCGGGGACGAACTTCACCTCGCTCTTGAGCGGCGCGCTGGATTGGAACCTCGTCTCGCCCGTCCAAGCGCAAGCGCTGCTCGGCCGCGCCGGGATCGCGTTCACGTACGTTCCGCTCGCGCTCGTCGCCGGCGTAGCGCTCAACACCGCGCACCCGCCGCTCGACGACGTGCGCGTGCGCCGCGCGATCGCGGCCGCGATCGATCGTCAAGCGATCAGCGACAAGATCACGTTCAAGCGCTATCCGGTCGTCGACACCGCGCAGCCGCTCGGTTCGTGGGCGCGCGATCCGGCGGTTCATCTGCCGGCTTACGATCCGGCCGCAGCGGACCGTTTACTCGACGCGGCCGGCTGGCTGCGCGGTCCGGACGGCGTACGCATGAAGGCCGGCCGGCCGCTCGCGCTGACGTACGTGCAATTTCCCGAAAGCCAAACCGGCGTGCGCGCGGCGGCGTTCATCGAACGGGCGCTGCAGGCGCGCGGCATCGATCTGACGTTGAAGTCGGTGACGAACGCGAAGCTCTTTCTGCCGAAGTCGGAAGGCGGCGCGCTCGCGACGGGTGCGTTCGACCTGGCCTACGTTCCGTGGCCGATGGGCGCCGACCCGGACGACAGCTTTTTGCTGGCCTGCGACGGCGCGGCGAACGTGATGCATTGGTGCGACCCGCAGGTCGACGCGCTCGAACGCCGCGCGCTCGTCGCGCCGGCGCAGACCGAACGCAAGGCGCTGTACTCGGCGATCGAGCGGCGCGTTGCCGCCGCCGTCCCGATCGTGTATTTGTTCGATCCGTCGTACATCTACGCGTACCGCACGGCATTGCACGGCTTCGCGCCGAACGCGTTCAACCCGACCTGGAACGCCGCCGACTGGAGGCTCTGAAGTTGAACGACTGGCTCGCAGCCGGCTATCCGTACGAGTTGGCTGGTTTCCTGTACTACGTGTTCTTCCTGATGATGAACCGCAAGCGTTACGCCGCCGTCTACACCAAACGCTCGCGCCTGCTCGTCGTGATCGCCGCAATCGTGATGGTCGGCAGCGTGCCGTTCCACTACGCCGGCACGTTCCTCGGCGTCGCGGCGATGTTCGCCCTTGCGATCTCGGCCCTGATCTCAACGATTGCTGATACGCTCAAAAACCGCCGCGCCTAACGCTGCCTGCTACGCGCAACCGTGCTCTCTATGTCACCCCGAGCTTGTCGAGGGGCCGCCTCAATCGCAGCGATTTGCACTGTCCCTCGACAAGCTCGGGATGACATGGAAGGACCGCTACCTCGATATGCCGTGGATCACATGTAGGTCGTGCCGTTGAGGATCAGGTAGCCCGGCGGATGGCGGCCGCGGTCGGTGTGGTGCGTCCAGTGCACGCCTTCGCGGCCGTCCGGGTCGTAGTAGTACTCGCCGTGCACCACCGCTTGCTCGCCGGCGCTGACCGGAAAGTCGCCCATTTCATCGAGGTTGGCATCGATCTCGATCCGGTCGCCGTG